>WBZN01000165.1_pt1 | contig 89523 bp, 91 predicted proteins | sample 5204281 | NCBI WGS metagenome assembly WBZN01 (sample SAMN12344347, study PRJNA552823) | activated sludge metagenome | biome: Activated sludge suspended growth; feature: Nitrification reactor; material: Wastewater; isolation source: activated sludge from nitrification reactor of wastewater... | reverse complement strand
ATGGCTCCGAGCGAGTACGAAGCTGAGATTAAATTAATGAAACCCGCCAAGCGACCCGTGCAGAAACTATACGGCTACGCTGTCTGAATGACGGGGCGCACTCCAGATTTTGTATCAACGACGAAATTCTGCTTCGATCGTGTGGGATTGGCTGCCCGTGCCGACTCGATGATAGTAGGTGAAAGGTGCATTCTGTGATTGAACGTCACGACTTGAACCATCCGGCCAGGTCGGTTCAACGGATGCATTGGTGTCCTCTGAACCGTCGCCCGGAACTGCGGAGGTCAGAGTTACCGTTTGCATGCCTGATTGTCTCTGGTCTGTAGACTGACAAAGTTTCCGTGCCTCGTTAAACAACGATTGGCCTTTAGAACTTAAATTTTCGTCCTTACATTCAATCGTGAGGGTGAAAACAGTGCCCCCAGGAGTGCCATAATTAGAACATGACTCTGTCGTCTCGGTTGAACGCGCGACTAGATTGTAACAAGCGTAGGGAATTTTTCCATTCATCTTGCGACTTTTATAAGTACCAAATCCTTGCCAAGTTCCAGCAAGAGTCGGCGGTGGCGATGCGGGGGTGCGATTTGAAAAGGCAGGATTCTTTCCCTCGGTTGCAGCAACAGGAGTGTTAGCACAGCCACAAAAACCGACGACAATAAAGATAGATAAAGAACCAGTCATTCTCATAAATCCAGCCTCCTTCAAGCCATTACAGGATATACTACTGAACGTGTTTTCTAAAAACAACTTCGCCTGCTAGGTCTGGACTTGCTTACGCTGCCTAGTCCAAAGCCCAATGCCCTCGAACCCTGCACCGCTTCCCACTGAAAGTGAATTTTAATCGCTTTGAGCAAATGTCCCCGCTGGCGGTTAGGCCTCATAGCTCAAGTCTCGTAAAACCGATCTTAGGTCCAGGGGCATTCCTTTGATGACCAGTCTGCTGTCGTCAGTTAAGTTCATTTCCAATGAAGATTCTATTGTTATTTACTTTCACTACATTGTTTCTGTCTTCAAATCAGGTAATTGCGACTCCTGCGCCCCAGCCCGGGGAATTGATGGGGGGAATCGAGTATAGTTTCCTTTCTTCACTCAATCAGGGATCCAATGCTCCTAAATACTCTGATGCTTTACGTATAGGGTTATTCAGCGATCGAGGTATCCCATTTGGAATATCGGTGGATGCGGGGTTTCTGAATCAAGCAAAACAGCGATATACACGCATTGGGCTTTTTAATTTCGGTAAGCAACCAACAATTTCAAACAACGGACCTGTTGGTAGTTACTATCGTGCCGAACTTCTCAGTTTTAATTGGAAAGAAGGGGGAAATTTTGATTATTCACCCGGTTTAGAGTTGGGGGTGACCTTTTCTCTTTCGGCAAAATATGGAATAGCGTTGTTTTCGAAGGCGACCCTTGAATCTAAAACAAATGGAGATGACAAGCGTTGGGGTCAAGAAGATGGTCCTCAAGGAATTTTCTGGTTGGGAGTAAGCTTGCTCCAAATGAATCACTACAATGCAGTTGTTTCTTCCGAATAAAATCACTTGTTACGAGCCTGAATTGCTAGCGGTTTCGCGCAAAAAAGATATTCAGCGACCACGGGTCGAAAACGCCCGGAAATCCTGCTTCCCAAGATTGGGGTCCAATGACCTGGGAATTAGTTAGGCTCTTTTAATTTGCTCCGCCACGTCTCGTACAAAGCGCTTCCCAGATGAGCGGTTTGATGAATGCAAATATACTCCGTATTCGCATTTGAACCAATTCCGCGCGTTTTAAAAATCTTAAAATCATCTCTACCACGCAAAGTTGATCACTCGGAAAATTACACCGCTCACGAATGCCTGTGACATTCCGTGCACCCAAACTGCCGAATTTTTCGGCGGCCAACTGCAAAATCAGCGACTCATTTTTGCGAAAGTTTGAAAGTCGCAAACTCCTCCCGCCGTCAATTCTCGAATCAAGCAAATGAATTCCGATCCGTCACGGATGCCCGTAAGATCCTGAGGCGACTTGCGCTTTTGCGTTTAAACTAAGAAATCCGAGTGCCATTAAAATAAAATATTTCATTTTGAACCTACCTTAATTGTTTTTAAATTCGTTGAGCAGAATAATCGAAAATAAAATAAATTTCATCTGTAATGATTTAGACAGTACGGAGTTTTACCTGTCCAACTTATCAACGGTCTTTCGTCAACTAAATTGATTAGAGGGGTGCTGTTGCGAATGATGGACAAAAAACGGCTGGTTTTGCCGGCGTAAAATTTCGAAAATCGCGGATAGAAACTCGAGGACTCGAGAGAAATAGAATATCAAGGTTCAGCGTCTGGCGCATCCGTCTTGCGAGCCTCGTCATCTGATTCGACAGAATCTTCTGGAGGAAGCTCCGTCTTTAAAGCTTTCAATTTGGAATCTTGGATGGATGACGGAGTCTTCTCTAAAACCGCGTTGCAGGAGGACTTCACTTTAAAGAAATGCTTCCACATCTCTTCGCTGGGTTTTTCCTGAGTCTCAGGTTTTTGCAGTTCTGATCCTATGTACGAACTGCCTTTAGAAAATTCTTTGAGATGCTTGAGCTTACGCGGAATTTTCCCCTCCCCGTCACATTCGCCTTGAGATGCTTTTCCCCCTTCGACAAAAAAACTGAAGGCTTTTGGAGGATTTTTTCTTTTCGCAAAAGCCAAGGAGCCAGGGTTCACCATCGGCTGAAAAAGAATGACGCAGAAAAAAACCACTATTTTTTTAAATTTGATATTCCACATAGATAAAAATGCTAACAAGAAAATCGCGGCGAGGAAATCGAAAATACTCGCCAGAAGAAAGAAAAAACGAATGAGTTAAATTGAGTCCAGGTCCGTTCAAACGTTTCAACTATTTCTTCCCCAGTTTACTGATGACATCCATCCTGAACATGATGCCGACGACGGCATAGCCTCCGGATAAGTCGATGGAGCCCACATTCGCATTGGCAGAGCCTTCTTTATTAACCGTGGCCAATTTGTTATAAGCGTAGCCTCCTTCAACGAACAGAAAGAAGTTTTTATAGCCTAGAGAAAGTGACACTCCGGCAATCCCGTAAGGAGAACCATTCCCCACGTCGGCTGACCATTCGCCCTCTCCTTTGGCAAAGTCCGTCGAGACTTGAGTCGTGCTGCCTCCTAAGCCAAGGAGCATATCAAAAATATAAAAATCGTTTCCCATCAATTTGTATCTCGCGACACCGAGCAAAGTGTCTTGCCTTATCGTCGCCGAATAAGAAGTGGCCGTGGTGGCTACAGACTCTGACATCAAACCGACTCGGTGAACGTAGCGGAGTCCCGCACTTAAGAAGCCACTCGTGGCAACGATTCCTTCAACCCCCAGATCAACTAGGTTTTTGACTTTCTCCACACCCTGAGCTTGTAATTCCGTATTCAGTTCTTCTGGATGGGGGCTCGATACTCCACCGAAAAATCTCGCGAAATTAGGTTCCTTCGCAGAGGGAGCAGCCGCATGAGCCGATACGGCAAAAAGTAGAGCCAAAATCACTCGAGAAATAACTCGCATAATATCTTCCTTATATGAGGAAATTTTAAGACCTCCGAAAGAGATATGGTAGCGAACGATTTCAATGTGGACTAAGTGCTGGCTTCTTCCCTCCTCGCTGAAAGGCCTGGAAGCCAGTTTTCAATTATTGTGTGCGATCGTCTAAATAATTCTCGAGCTTCTCGAACATTTCGGACCATCCTTGAATACAGTCTTTCTGGGCCTCGTTGGGAATGCCCTCTTGCGAAAGACGCAACCGGCTTGACTTTTCGCCAACGGCGTCGAATTCCAAAGTGATAAAGTCTTTCTCGGGCCAAACTCCAGGCATTTTTGCCTCTTGGGCCGTGATCGCGCGCCCTTTTTCGTCAGCAAAGTGGTCCGACATGACGATCAATTTATTTTCAATGATCTCTTCAAATTGACCCGTCATCCCGCTCCCGCCGATATCAGAACCTTTCATATTGATGAAGTAGTGACCCCCTTGACGAAAATCGATCTCGACGTGATCGGCATAGAGTTCCTGAGGCCACCACCAGGCCTTGATCGCATCTGCCGTTTTGAAGGCAACGAAAAGGTCACGCACAGGGACATCATATTCACGCTCAATCTCGACCAAACGGGATTGAGGAGTTGAATTTTTGTGAGCAGTCGAGAAAGTGTTCTTTTGTGGGGATGATTGCATAAAGCCTCCTTATGGAAAATAGTTGCCTCCAAAGAATATTGCAAATGAGTCGCCAAAATAAAGGACCATGTAACTTTATTATCTCGGCGCTTAGGATTCTGCTGTGGCATCTTGCCTCAGGGCGTAGGCGGAATGACTCTTGGAAGTCGATAGGAACGGCCCTATAAATGAATCAATTGGCTGTGCAATGGTTCCCGTAGAAACTGCTCCCTAAGATCAGGCCGTCTGGGGTCACCTCAAAACTGGTTTTGCAATAATAGTTTATCGATTGATGGATCTCTGCTGATTCTTGGTACCTCTCTTGAGAGCCATAGGGAGCTGACATAGCGCCTAAATTGATTTCACCTAGAGGCTCAGTTCCGGTTTTAACAACACTTCGCGGGCGCACAATATTTTCTTGAAAAGTGCGGCGGGTATAAACAATCTTGGAATTTCCATTTGAAAGAGCAAGGGTCTCATCGGGAGAACCGAAATTTGCAATCAAGTCGGACGCCTTTTTCCCAACCCAACTTTCAACTTTTAATTTATATTTAGTCTCGGTCGCGCAGGCACAGATGAGGGTTAAAAATAAAAATGAAATAGTCATCCGCATAGGAACACCATCATAACCTCGGACGAGGGTGTTGTCCAAAGAGAAATGTCTCGCGATCACCTGCCGCCGCCTTTAGGGCCAGTCCGTTCAACTTTTCGGATATACATCGGCCTTCAGTTGAAGTTAACATTCATCATGAAAATCCGCCGCTCTTTTAGCCGCCTCTTGATCCTCTGTGCCCTCCTATGCATGGGATGCGCCACTCCTCCCATGCAGCCCTTAAACGTCCGATGCGCAAATCACCAAAGATCATGCGGCCGATTTACTCAAAAAAGTCACCGATGTGAGTTTCAATATGATCAGCGTCGACGGCGATTCTTCGACCAATGATTGCTGTTTTCTGATGGCGAACGGCGCGAGCGGCGTTGCTCTGAAAACGGTGGCTGACAAATTAGAATTTGAACTTGTTGTGCAAAATATCGCGATCTTTCTCGCTAAGTCGATCGCAGCGGATGGCGAGGGCGCGACAAAGCTGATTGAAGTCGAGATCAAAGGTTCCGATGATCTGGCTCTTGCCAGAAGAGCGGCTCGCGGCGTAACTCTTTCTCCGTTGATCAAGACAGCGATCCATGGCGAAGATCCCAACTGGGGCCGCATCCTCGCTCGACTTGGAGCCGAGCAGGTCCCTGCCGCACAGTTGGATAAAATGACTCTGCGGCTGCAAAAAGTTCTGCTGTTTGAAAAAGGCCAGCCCGTTGTTTTTGCAAAAGATGAAGTGCGCGCCCTGCTCAAGCAGACCTTCGTTAAAATTGAAATCGATCTACAATCAGGTCCCCATTCGGCAACGGCCTGGGGCTGCGACCTGTCTCGCAAATACGTCGATATCAATACGGAGTATTCATGAGACAAAAGATTGTTCTGAAATTGGGGGGCTCGTCCCTGCAGGATCCCGGAACTTTGCAGGAGCTGATCGCTTTGGTGCGCGGCTATCGCGAAACCAATTACGACGTGATTATCGTGCACGGAGGCGGACCCTCGATCAACCAAGAGCTCACCTCCCGTGGAATTCAGTGGAAATTCATCAACGGCCAAAGACAGACGACTCTCGAGATGATGGATGTCATTGAAGGCGTTCTTTCGGATAAAATCAACTCGATGCTGGTCACGGCCCTTCGAGCGGCGAATATCCCCGCCGTCGGTATTTCGGGTGCTCAAGAAAAAATGCTTTTGTGCATTCAAGCCAGCGCCGAACTCATGCAAGTCGGCCAAGTTGAAAGCGTCAATACGGCGATCATTGAAAAAAACCTTCAGTTCGATTTGAATTTCACTCCCGTCATCGCGCCCATTGGCATCGGCGAGCAGAATGAAAAATACAATATCAATGCGGATTGGGCCGCGGCGAAAATCGCCATCGCCTTGCAAGCTGAAAAATTAATTTTTTTGACCGATCAGAATGGTGTCCTTGGAGCGCACAAACAACTTCTTCATCACGCGACGCCGCCGCTGCTGCATCAACTCATTGAGGAGGGAGTCATTTCCGGTGGCATGTACACAAAGGTCATGACGATGATGACGGCCCTGCAGGCGGGCGTGCAACAGATTCGCGTGCTCAACGCCAATGTGGCCAGCCACCTTCTGCGCAATCATAATGTCGGAACTCTCTTGGTCGACGACCAATTCAAAGTGAAAAAGGAAGTCTTAGAATGGACGCTTCAACTGAATTAAAAAATGATTCGCAGGCTCGACTTTTGGTTTTGCGGCAATTACTTTTAAAGGGCACCGCCAGCACCCAAGAAGATTTGGGTAAAGCCTTGCGACAGAAAAAATTTGATGTCACGCAAAGTACCATTTCCCGTGATATTCGTCGCATCGGCGCGATCAAAACGATCAACGCCGAAGGGCAAACCGTTTATCGCCTGCCCAATGACACTCATACTTTGCCTCCGACCGTAAGCCATTCCCTGGGCGGACTGCTGATTGATATTCAAGCCAATGAAAGCATGGTCGTCGTACATACGTCGCCAGGATCGGCAAGCCTCGTGGCTCGCCATCTGGATAGCATGCGTTCGGCTTTAGGAATTTTGGGAACTTTGGCTGGCGACGATACAATTTTCATCGCCCCTTCTTCGACGAAGCAAATCTCCTCTCTGATTCGAAAAATCAAAGAGGAATTCTAAGCCTACCTCACTAGGATATTGCGGAACTGCCAAGGATCTTGACTGTCGATATCTTCCGGGAAAAATCCAGGGCGATCCTGCAAAGGCGTCCAATCTGTATAATAGCCCTTCACTGGTCCCAAGTACGGCAGCTGAAATTCCAAACAACGTTGGAAATCCATTTCGTCGGCCTCAACAATTCCTGCCTTGGGATTTTCGAGGGCCCAGGCCATGCCGGCGATCACGGCCGAAGTCACCTGTAAACCCGTCGCGTTTTGGTAAGGTGCAAGCAGACGCGTTTCTTCGATCGAAAGTTGTGAACCATACCAATAGGCATTTTTATCATGACCATAAAGCAGAACGCCCAGTTCATCTAAGCCATCGACAATTTCATTCTCATCGAGAATATGTTGCTCCGGTTGCCGAGCTCCTGCGCGACCGAACATTTCTTCCAGCGACAGGACAGCGTCGTTGCAAGGATGATAAGCATAATGACAAGTCGGGCGATACTCCGCCTTTGCACCTTGGCCTACGGTGAAATAATCGGCGATCGAAATGGCTTCATTGTGAGTGACGAGGCGACCGTACTGGGCGCCCGGCGTGGGGCACCAGCTGCGCACACGGGTATTCGCGCCGGGTTGTTGCAGGAAAATCGCGGACTGGCACCCTGCTTCGTGACGACGGCCGGTTTCTGGCATCCATTTTTCGTGGGTGCCCCAACCGAGCTCAGCCGGCTGCATGCCTTCGCAGACAAAACCATCGACCGACCAGGTGTTCACAAAATTATTCATGGGCTTCGGATGTTTCGCGCGCTGGGAATCGCGTTCCGCGATATGAATACCCTTCACACCGACCTTTTGCATGAGCTTTGCCCACTGCTCTCGGCTTTTTGGCATTTCAAAGGCGATCGACAGATCTTTTGCTAAGTTAATCAAGGCCTGCTTGACGAACCAAGAAACCATTCCGGGATTAGCTCCGCAACAGGAAACCGCGGTGATCCCGCCTGGATTTTGTCTTTGTTCTTCCAGCAAAGTCTCACGAAGCGCGTAGTTTGAGCGAGCGGCGGTCCCTTTTGATTCATCAAAATAAAAACCGGCCCAGGGCTCAATCACGGTATCAATATAAAAAGCGCCGAGCGAGCGGCAGAGTTTCATCACGTCTAACGAACAGACATCGACCGACAGATTGACGCAAAAGCCAGTGCCCGAGCCGTTCTTCAGCAAAGGCGAAAGAATTTCTTTATAGTTCTTATCGGTTAGACCGGTCTGTAAAAAACGAATCCCGCGCTGATCGAGCAGTTTGCGATCGCGATCACTCGGATCAATCACCACCAAGCGGTCCTTATCAAATTTGAAGTGGCGCTCGAGCAAAGGCAAACAGCCACGGCCAATGGAACCAAAGCCGATCATCACGATAGGGCCAGAGATCTCACCGTAATTTTTCGAGGGGGGCAAAAAAGAAGCGCTTTTTGTCATGATTAAAATCACCTATTGAAGGGTTGGTCCATACGAAACAAGCGGTCTATCTACCCAGAATGAGTTCGAAGTACAAGTGATAAAATAAAGCGCGCCCGCTCGGCTAGAGTAAAAACTTCCGAGCGCGTGAAAATGCGCGGGACAAGGCCTATTCGTAGTCTTCGTTCAAAGAGCGGAGAAACGAGGCGAGATTTTGCATATCTTCTTGCGAAAGTTGGATCTCTTTAAGGCGAGGATCACCATTGCGAACTTGGCCTTTTCTCGCGAGAACACTGTCTTTCAAGTACAACTGAATCACGTCTTCAATGCGGTCCGCCTGTCCCGTGTGGGTGTAAGGAGCCGACTGCCCCAAGTCCCGTATCGAGGGCGTTCTCACCAAGCCCAAACTGCGATCCAAAATTTCTTCGTCTGACATCAATGAACAGGTCAAATTCAAAGACTTGCAGATGGCCGTGCGCAGAGCACCCTGGGGAAGGGGCACAGCGGGGTTTGCAAAGATCGTCCAAACTCCCAAGTCAGCCCGACGCAAGTCATTCAGAGTCGGAGCACTTCTGAACAGGGATTGAGCGCGTGGAAATTGCTCCGAGGGCGGCAAATACAATTCGGCTTGGGCGTTACGCTCTTCTAATCGGGGCACGCTTAAGCTCATGAAACGACCCGCGCCATGAGTGCGATCGTAATCCTCTTGTGAAACACCCGTATTATGAAATAAATGATCGGTAAAGTCGGGAGCCGAATGGCATTGGACACACTGGCCGTTGCCAAAGAAAACCTTTAAACCCGCTAATTCTTTTTCTGAAAAGCTAAAGCTCTGCTGATGCAGTTTGAGCTCTCCATCCGAAGGACCGACAAAAACCAAATTCTTGGCTTGAGCCACTAAAGCGCCCAAACGAGTCGAATAGTCGGCCGCAGACTCATCCGCAGCAGGAGCTAAAGGAAGATTGTTCTTTTTGAGAAAGGCATCATAGGGCGAACCTTGATAATTGCCATCGGCATCCCGATTATAATCCAAGGCGCGCAAGTATTCGGTCACAAGGCGAATGACTCCGTTAAAAATCTGCTCATCCGAGGCCGTTTTCACATCGAGTCTGTAATCTGCGGGAATCAAAAACTCCGCCGGGATTTCAGGGGAACCCGCAAAGAGGTTTTTATAGCTGAGACCGGCCAAATCCGTATCCGTGACGTAATCGCCGGTATCGTTACGAACGACCTCCGCGATATGATGAATCGCTTGCTGACTTTCATTCGCGAGCCAACCCATATTGCGACCTATAAAACTAGCCCGGGTCAAATCAGCTGGATTGGAAAACTCTCCATCACTATGCAGGAACATCCCATCCTTGATGGCGGTGCCCACCATGTTCGGAGAATTACGAACCGTTCTCTCTTGCCCGTCGCCACGATCGGGGACGCGGCTGCGGCGGGAAAAATCATTGTACGCCCGCACTCCCAAGCCTGAAATGTCTTTCATTTGATCCACAAAATGGCAAGCGGCACAGGAGATGGCCTGGCCCTGGTAAGGATTCGCGTAATTTTTGGTGAGGGATTCCAAAGTCTCAACGACGGGGTCGCCCTGCGCCGGAAGCTGGTTTAAAAAACCCTTCGAGTTTGCAAAAAAGTATTGGGAGAAGCGATTTTCCCGGAAAAATTTTTCTCCGACCAATGAAACCGGCATATCCTTTGGGGCGGTCGCTTCCTGGCGCTGTTTCACTTCCTCTGAGACAGGAAAATCCTTATGAACATAGGTAGAAGCTCCGTCACAAGCCGTCAGACCCGCGCTCAAGACACAGCCACTCACGAAAGAGATCATTAAAGAAGACACGCAAAGCTTTTTCATAAAACTCCTGTTTTGCTGGAGAGACTGATCTAGCAGAGACGGATCCTAAAAACAAATTTAGCAGAATCGATTTTCATTAAACTTTCAATCCCCAGAAATTTTGAACAAGGTCTTGCCTTCAAGCGATCGGATGGGGCTTGATCGCGGCGATCGACCATTGAAAGGACTTTCTGACCATGAAAAAATATTCCCTCAGCCTCTGGATCTCAGCCCTCCTTGCCGCCAACTGCGCTTTTGCGAGCGAAGCGGAACTGAAAGAGCAACTGCAAAAATTAAAGGAACAGAACGAAACTCAAGCCGCACAAATTCAGCAGATCCAAGTGCAGACAAACCTCTTGCTGGATCAAAAAAACAAACTCGCCGCCCCTTCAGAGACCAGCATCGGGGGCTACGGCGAAATCCACTACAACAGCTACGGTAAAGATAACAGCCGGAATCAAATGGATCTCAGTCGTTTCGTCCTCTTCTTAGGCCACCGCTTTGATGAAAATCTCAGCTTTAATGGCGAACTCGAATGGGAACATGCCGTGACCAGCAAAGATGATGAAGGCGAGGCCGAAGTGGAGCAGGCTTACCTCAATTATCAATTCACTTCGCATTTCAACTTGAAAGTGGGCCTTTTCCTCATGCCCTTTGGTTTTCTCAACGAAAATCACGAACCGCCGGTCTATTTCGGCGTTGAAAGAAATGAAGTGGAGACCCGGATCATTCCTTCCACTTGGCGTGAAGGCGGGGTGGGTTTTTACGGCTCTACTGATATGGGCCTCGATTGGAATGCCGGTTTAGTGACAGGTTTTGATGTGGCTAAATTTGATGATCAAAGCAAACCGCTCGCCTCTGTTCATCAGGAACTGCAATTTGCAAAAGCCCAGGATATGGCGTTGTACGCCGCGCTTAATTACCGCATCCCTGGATTTAACGTGGGTGCGGCTCTCTTCTCAGGAAAATCCACTCAAGGAGATGCAGATTACAAAGCCGCTCCCACCACGAAGGCGAGCCTGGAGGGGATCAACGGCCGCCTCAATTTGGGTGAAATTCACGCCCGCTGGCAACCCCAGGCTTGGGACTTTGAGGTCTTGTACGCCAAGGGCCAGATCGGCGACGCAGATAAGATCAATGACTCTATCCAAACATTCAATGCGGCCAATCCGACCGCAACTCAATTGAACACCGTCCCTGCCGAGTTTTACGGTTGGCTTTTGCAATCCGCTTATAAATTCTCGGTCGGTGCAAAAGCGAGTCTCGCGCCCTTTTTACGTTATGAAGAGTACAACACTCAGTCGAAAGTGACGACCGGTCAGGTGGCCGATCCTGTGAATCGCGATCGGGTGACCACCGCGGGTCTTTCCTTTTTCCCTCATCCCCAAGTGGCCTTTAAAGCGGATTACCAGTCCTATCGAGATCATTCAGACAATAACCGATTTGACCTTGGCATGGGATATATGTTCTAGATTCTCTGAATGAAGTTCATGTTTTCATTGGGGGTGCCTTTTTTGATGGACGCTCCCAGTAAATCCGCATAAAGTGCTCCTAAACAAATGATCTTTATGGCGCCTTAAAAATATGCGAATTGAGACTCTCTTCCCCGAACAGAATGCCCACGTCAGATTTATCCTGGGACAGCATCTCAAGCAAAAAAGGCTGTTGCATGAAATGTCTCTCGATGCGCTCGCCCTCGCCCTGCAAGTCGATGCCCGCACTTACAGGCGCATCGAATCCGGTCAAACCAACATAAGCGAAGAACAATTTTCTCAATTGCAGCAGCTTCTGCAATTGGATTCCCAGGAGCTTCTCGAAATCGGTCGCATTGCCGCGGTCTCGCGCGTGAACGCCTATGCCAAGGCTTTGGACGAAGGTTACCCCTCTTGAAAAACAACTCTCCTTTCACTGCCTGCGACTCGCAAAAATTTCGCGAGCTTATTTCCGATATCGGCCTTCCACTGAGAAAACTTCCTGACATTTTATCTCTCAATTTCGAGAAATGCCTCGAGTGGTGGTCAGAGGGCCTGCATGTGCGTATCAATGAATCCCACTTTCACAAACTAAGTTTGTTCTTGGGCATTAATGAAAATGAGCTTTATCAAGGCACCTACAACCGCGAATTGGCGCGAAAGCGAGTTTATGGTTCGCCCTTGAGCTTACCCGAACGTTACGAAAAAAATCGCCATGGCTTTTTGCGCTCTTCCGCCCACATTCTTCGTTATGTTGTGCTCACGCGGGGTCAGGCTTTCGCCGATCGCATCCTGCAAAATCTCAGTCTTTCGCCGCTTATCTATTCGGATATCAATACTCCCGTGAATCTGACTTATTTTGCGGACCTGCTCACGACCTTAGCCAGTTCTGGATTTTCACAGGCCGAGTTAGACACCCTTGCGAGTGTTATGTTTCTGAGTATGCAAGGAACAAAGTTAGGCCAAAAATTTCAAGCCTCAAAAAATCATTTCGAGGTTTATAAAAATTTGGCCGAGAATTTTTCTTATTTTGATTCGAATTTTGAGTACAGAAGTGAGTTTGTTGGGAAAAAATACCTGCTCAAAACAACTTTGCCTTTAGATGAGCACCAGAACATCAAAAACAATCCACAGGCACTGAACAGACTCCTTCGTTATAGACATATTTTACTCGCCTGGTTCCCTTACCTTGCTGACCTGGCGCCCACCTTCCCTCAAGTCGAAACCGTCCATCTTCCAGGTCAGCTGGAGATTCATTATAAAATTGATATCCAAATGAATCCTAAGCAGCCTTCGGTCTTGGAACTTCTTTCTTAATATCGAAGACGTCGGTCGCAAATTGCGCGATTGAGGGGACCGCGAGTCCTGGCGGCATAAGCTCGTAGGTTTCTTGAATGAGAGTTTTGTAATCTTGATAGACCTTCGCAAAATGGGGGAAGTTGAATTTGTTGATCAAAATCATCATATGGGCTTGTCGCACCGAGGGGTGTTCAAAAATAAAGTCTTTACTGAAGTCGCCCACATTTTCAAGCCAACGTGAGGCCTTATAGGTTTCGTTGGTGCAACCCATGATATTGTCAAAACCAAGGCGCATAATATTGGTGCAGACTAGAAAATATCCCAGGTCCGAGAGCGCCAGTCCTGAATTTTTTTTCGAAAAAACAGGATCGACGAACCAAGCATTACAATCCACTAATCGAGGATGTTGATTTTGAAAACTTTGGAAGGCCTCTTGAAACGACGAGGGCATTGAAGCGAGGAGGCTCATCAGCGGCGTCTCAATCCGATGCTGTTGGGCACGCTCTAAAAAGGTCGTGCGAATGGCGAAAACCAATTTGGGCTGGGTAAATTCTGTGACGTCGTAGATGAGATAGTGGGTGCCAATCATATCATGCTTATCCATGACGACGTAGTGGGGGTCTGTCCGTAAGAAATTGAGCTGCTTGACAAAAATAATATCCTGAAGAATTTTTTGGGCAGCGGTATTTTCTAACTGATTCTTAACAAAGTCGAGAATGACCAAGCGGAATTGACTCATGAAGGACACCTCTTTCACGAAAGTTTATTTTATTTCGGTGATTTGTTGAAAACAGAGAGTCTAGTTTATAACAAGAATTTATTTAGTTTTAAAAAAGCGATCCCGATAAAGAAACCCGAGAGGTTCAAAATGGGAATTCAAAAAATGACATCCGAGCAAGCCGATTACTTAGAAAGAACAAAAAGGAATAACTTTTGGGTGGGGGGCATCGAAGGTCAGCTTCGACTCAAAAATCTGCGCGTTGGGGTCGCCGGCCTGGGAGGCATGGGCAGTAATATTGCGGAAATGCTGGTACGGCTGGGCGTGGGGTTCCTAAAGATCTCAGATCCAGATATCATTGAAAGAAGCAATATGAACCGACAGGTCATCGCTAATCTTTCTACCCTGGGAATGGGTAAGTTGAAAGCCAGCATGAATGAACTTTTAAACATTGATCCTGAGCTGGAGATCCAAGCTTTTCCAGAAGGAATCAACGCCGCCAATGCAGATCGTTTCGTCGAGGGCCTTGATATTGTGATCAACGAGATCGATGTTCTGCACGTTGATAAACAAGTTCATCTTCTCGAACGAGCGCGCGAAAGAAATATTCCCGTCTATACGGCCTTGGTGGTTGGACTCGGAATTCATCTTTATAAATATGATCCTCAAAGCAGCTTCACCCCTCAGGATTTTTTAGGGCTCATTGTCAAAGAGCCCAGTCTTGATAATTTGATTCAAACTTTCGGTCAACCTCTGCCATCCTATATGCAAGGTCAGGAGCTTGATGCATTTAAAACGGAAGTCGTCGAAAAAGCCGGCATCCCTATTTTTGGCGCGAGCACCTACTTGGGGCAGTCTTTACTGGTCATTCGGGCGCTGATGGATCAAGGCTTTTTGAAAGTCAATTCTGCTTTACCTCATACGCCTTGTTTACCGGAATTTCTGATTCTTGACCCCTTAACGCTCGAACTTAAAACGGTGGCCATAGACTCCCATGGAAAAAACAAATTCTAAATTTCTTTTTTTTCACATGGGACCTGGATTCCATTCGCAGAACGAAGCCTTGTGGTTTGCAAAAAAATTTCCCCATGTCGCTTTTCTCGATCAGCCTCCCCATTTACTTTTTTCCGAGCTCGTCGCGTGGGCCGTTCAACAAATCCAAAATCTTTCCCGAGGCGCTGAAAAATCCGTCACACTTTTAGGGCATAGTTTTGGCGCTCAGATCATTGCTGGATCCTTAGCTCAAGCCGGACATCTTATCGCAGAAGTCCGCCTGCTCAACTCCGCCTTTGATCCTTTTGAATGCTTTTGTAATTTAGAAGCGGCTCTAGAGCCCTCCACGGCCCAAGGGATCCAATTCTGGAGACCTCGACCGCTGGCCGAAAAATTGAATTTAATTCTACGCCTTTCACAACATCCTCAATTCGCTGAGCTTTACTGGTTGGATTCTGGGGCCCGTCAGAAATACGAGAACCTCAGCGCGCAAACGCCCGTGCTCGATCCCAGAAACTTTATGAAGACTTTCGCTAATTTCTTAGAGGCTCAGAAAAGGCTCCAGTTCACGCCTTGGCAAGGAAGCTGTAAAATATATTATTCTTCTTGTGATAAACTTATCCGTGCGCCGGAAGCTATTGCTCCTTGGCTGCAAATTTTCCCTCAAGCTCAATTAATCGAAGTTGAGCCGGTCGGCCACCATGCATTATTCGAACGTGAGAGTGTGGCCGAACTTTTTTTCGAAAAACGATCTTAGTATTCTGAGCTTCAGTTGCGTCTTTATGTTGATTTCTTAACATTAATTTGCTTTAAATTAAACTCACTCAATGTCCATCATGAAAGAGAAGCAAATGAGAAAACAGTCGAATTTAGGCAAATTTCTGAAGGAAAAGAGAGTCAAATCGGGCCTCTCGCAAAAACAGGTCTCTGAAAAATTTGGCTATAAATCGCCTCAGTTTGTTTCGAATTGGGAGCGCGGAGTTTCCACTCCCCCGATTAAAACCATTAAAAAGCTTGCCGAAGTCTATAAAGTTTCTGTGGATGAGTTTTTCAAAATTCTTTTACAATTCACTCTGGATCAAACGACTGAAGAATTTAAACGAAAGTTCTACGGAAAAAAAGGCGCCTCTTAAAGATTCAGAATTTTTTTCACATATTTTTTGCAGGATAAAGTTGAGGACAGCGATGATCCTGAATTTCCTCAACGGATGCCCGATCTCCCTTCGTTAAATCCGCTTGATCTGCCAGTAAAATAAATTCTTCAGAATCTATGCCTGCTCGCACAGCGAGCAAAGCCATTCCAAAACTTCCCATATTCTTAGCCGCACCTGGTAAATCCTGGGCGAGCATTGCAAACGAGTTCATTGTACGAAATTGCTCTGAGCTCAAACGGCGGGCAAAATAAGCGTGGCCGAGTAGGCCGTTGGGAAGCAAAGACCAACGAGCCGTGATATAAGTAGAATTTTCATGAATTTTTTTTTTCACGTCTGGCCGTACACAGGAGATATGAATATGCAGCTGATGCTGACTGCGTCCATAAGAAGAATTCACCGCTAAAGAAATATCCTCGTCTTCGATCAAAGACTGGTATTTTTTGCTCAAATAACTTCGCGCCAGCCAGGCCTGATAGAAATAATGAGGCGCATCGGTCGCTAAAATTTCCACACTCTCTATGCCCTTTATTTTTTCTGTCGGCATCAAAAGGTGTTGCAAAGGGCCGTTTCTGTCTTTGAGAATGACATAACCATGTGGGGTTCCTTTCAAGAAGCTGACTTCCTCACAGGGCGCAGGATTTTTATTCCGCTCTTGGTTTGGCAGACATTGAGTATGGATGATATTCCAGAGGGCATCCGAACGTGAAGAGGAGGAAGGAGTTTGACATCCCAGGAACAGCCAAGGTGCCAAAATCAAGACCTTCCTGAACGAAGTTCTCATGAAACTCGAAAACCGAGTAAGTGTGGCGTGGATTCTACCAATTCACCTTGGATCTGCGCGACCACTGAAAGGGCAATTTCACTCGGGGATCGACTGTGAGGGAAAAGTCCTGCCGGAGCGTGAACGACAGCATCTAAAGAACTGGCGACAGACTCTTGGTGCATATTTTTTAAGTCTTTCTTTATTCTCTCGTAGCGGCTCGCGGGTCCCAAACAACCTAAATAACCGATCTGGTGATTCTTCATTCCGCGCATGACTTCAAGATCCACCTCATAATTGTGGGTCATCAGCACAACGGCGATGTGCGAACCTTGAGGAATTTTGGAAGCTAATTGGTCAATCGCGGCCCATTCGACATTTTCTTGAGGAAAACGCCCTTGAGTTAAATCACGACGGTGATCCAAAAACTGGATGCTCCAACCCAAAGACTTCGAGAGCGGTAAATAGGCATCCGCATCTGCCCCACAGCCCACGATCACCAAATGAATCCGCTGAATCCACGGTTCAAAAAAAATAGTTTCATCGAGTGTTTTCTTCTCAATGAACTCGCGGTGCCCAAGATGTGCTCCCTTTAAAGTCACGCCGACTCCGCCCGCTTTGATTGGAAATCCGAAGGGGATCAGTAAATCCAGATCCGTCGTCGGTTCCATCTTTTCAAAAAGAATATCAATCACACCGTGGCAACCTGTTTGATAGCCCATCAAACGGTCTTCCTCTGAAAGGGTGCTGAAGGATTCAATGAAGGGCATATCCGCTACGCGTTCCCTCGCCATTTTTTCGATGGACGCCTCTAGGCATCCGCCGCTGAGCAAGCCGCGGCTCTCTCCATCAAGGCTTACAATTTTCTTTGCACCGACATCGCGGTAGCTCGAGCCTTTTTTTCGCACAAGCGTACAGAGCACAAGTAATTTCTGCTTGCCGTAGCTGTGGTAAAAGTCTCGCAGTTCAACGATATCCTGCATCTTCTCTAGGCCTCAAAAGGAAGTTTACGCAAACGTTTACCCATCACCTTTGCAAAGGCATTGGCAAGGGCCGGTGCCACTACCGGCACTCCCGGCTCACCCACACCTGTGGGCTCCGCAGAACTCGCAATCGTGTGAACTTCAATAGGGGGCATTTCATTCATGCGCAAGACTCGGTAGTTATGGAAGTTCGATTCAACGACTTCACCCTTATCAAAGGTGATCGCCCCGTGCAAGGCGACGCTCAAACCAAAACCTATGCCACCCTCAATCTGTGCTTTCACATTGTCGGGATTCACGACGGTGCCACAGTCCAACGCGCAAACAATGCGCTCGATCTTAGGCAAACCTTCGCGTGGACTCACTTCGACCACAGCCGCCACAATCGTGCGGAAAGACTCGTGCAAAGCCACTCCGAGGGCGTGGCCCTTTGGCAAGGTCTTACCCCATCCCGCCTTTTCGGCGACAAGCTTAAGAACGGCGGCATGCCGAGGTTCTTTTTTTAAAAGCTGCAGACGGTACTCGACAGGATCTTTCCCGGCGAGCTCTGCCAACTCATCGATCAATGTTTCAACGACGAAGGCCGTATGAGTATGCCCAACCGAACGCAACCACAAGACAGGCACGGGTGAAACAGGTGAATGCAGATCCACAAACATATTGGGGATTTCATAGGGCATATCGGAAGTGCCTTCGACGGAAGTCGCATCTACGCCATTTTTTATCATCGCAGCAAAGGGAGTTCCCGCGATGATCGATTGCCCCACGATCCGATGATTCCAAAAAGAAGGCTTTTGATCGGACCCTACGCCTGTTTCTACTTTGTGCATGAAGAAAGGACGGTAGTAACCCCCTTTGATGTCATCTTCACGGGTCCACATTAGATGCAGAGCCCGGTTCGCTAAAGCCGGTTTCTTTTTTGCCTCTAAGGCAATAGCGGCCGCTTCAGAAACTAAATCTGCTGTCGCCGTCGCTCGTCGACCAAAACTACCACCTGCAAATTGCGTGTGGATTTTAACCTCTGTCGGTTGCAGTCCCAAAATATGCGCGGCCGCTCCTTGATCCACCGTTTGCATTTGGCTTCCCGACCATATTTCGCATTTCCCCTCTTTCAACTCGATCACGCAATTGAGAGGCTCCATCGGGGCATGGGCTAAATAAGGAAATTCAAATTCCGCACTGATTTTTTTAGAACTTTTTTCAGCGGCCTTGGCGAAATCGCCTTCTGATTTAGCGACGGCCCCTGGAGTTTTAAAAAGTTCGCGGTATTGGGTTCGCATCTCTTCGGTCGATAGTTTAAAAGCGGCCGAGTCATCCCAAACAACTTTAAGAACGTCACGTCCTTTTTTGGCGGCCCAAAAATTTTCGGCAATCACGGCAACACCTTGCGGGATCTTTAAAACATCTTTGACACCCGCAACTTTGAGCGCGGCCTTCGCATCAAAAGACTTCACTTTCCCGCCAAAACGAGAGGGACGCGCAACCACCACCGTCAGTTGATGAGGGCGACGGATATCTAGACTGAAAGTCGCGGTGCCCGAAGTTTTTTCCGTATTATCTAGGCGAGGGAGGGACTTTCCGATAATTTTAAAATCAGCCGGAGCCTTTAGTTTCACTTCTTTGGGAGGCGTTTTTTGGCTCGCGGCCTGAGCTAACGAACCAAAACTCACAGAACGCCCAGAGGCTTTATGCAGGACCTTGCCATTTTCAACTTCAAGGCTCGTACGAGATACTTTAAACGAGTCTGCGGCTGCGTCCACAAGCATTTCGCGGGCGGTAGCCCCGGCCTGGCGAAGTTGCATCCATGAATTTGCAATTGAACTGCTTCCCCCCGTCCCTTGAATACCCATCAACGTATTGGCGTAAAGAGCATTATTCGCGGGAGCGGTCTCGACGCGAATGCGCGACCAATCTGCACCAAGCTCTTCGGCCAAAATCATTGGCAGGCCAGTGTAGATCCCTTGACCCATTTCCAAATGCTTAATCACCACGGTGACCGTGTCATCCGAAGAAATTTTGAGAAAGGCATTGAAGTCTTTTTGATCGGGTACAACCCCCGTCAAACGCTCGAGAGTTTTTGCGGCCACGGTCGGAAGGTAAAAAGCGATGCCCAGCGAAGCTCCGACGGTCGCCGTGCCGACGAGGAAATCACGGCGGGACCTTTTTTCTTGTTCCATTTTTTAGCCTTTCATTGTTTTTGCAGCTGAATGAACGGCCGCGCGAATGCGTTGATAGGTGGCACAACGACAGATATTTCCGGTCATGGCCTCGTCGATCGCCGAATCATCAGGAGATGAGTTCTTTTGCAAAAGGGCCGTCGCAGCCATGATTTGTCCCGACTGGCAGTACCCACATTGAACGACGTTGAGATCTCGCCACGCACTGACGACCGCCGTGGCTGCTTTGTCGTTGGCCCCTTCAATGGTCGTTACTTTTTTATTGGCAACAGCACTGATGGGTAAAACGCACGAGCGTGTCGCCACGCCATCTAAGTGCACCGTGCAGGCTCCGCATTGGGCCATGCCGCAACCGAATTTAGTTCCGGTCATTTGCAGCTCTTCGCGAATCACCCACAATAAAGGAGTATCCGCAGGGGCTTTTACAGAAATCTTTTTCCCATTCAATTCAAACTTCGTCATGAAGCCTCCAGCATAAGGATTTTCGTATTTATTTTTAAAGTGAGTATTCAAATGATAACGAATTGAATAATTGAGTCAACACCGCTACGTGTTTAAGAATGACACGGACTCCATAAGTCTCCTAGGTCTAGGTCGAGAAAGTCTTTAACCTAAAAATAACAAACTTGGACGCGCCTTTTTCAAGAATTCACGATAAACTCTCCAACCATGCCGCCTAAAAAAAATCACTCCTTCATTATTTTCATTCTCGGTTGCCTTACCGCACTCGGGCCTTTTTCAATCGATATGTACCTTCCCGCTTTTTCCGAAATTGCGAAGGATCTCCAGACGGACGTGGCCCGCGTGGCCCTTTCTCTTTCGAGTTTTTTTGTCGGGATTTCTGTCGGGCAGTTGATTTATGGTCCTTTGTTGGACCGCTTTGGCCGCAGAAAACCCCTTTACATAGGGCTTCTTCTCTATATTCTTGCTTCGGCCGGATGCCTCTTTGTTCATAGCATTGATCATCTTATCGCTTTGAGATTTCTGCAGGCTCTCGGAAGTTGTGCCGCGGCAGTCGCCTCGGTCGCCATGGTTCGAGATTTTTTCCCGGTGAAAGACAGTGCAAAAGTTTTTGCACTTCTCATGCTCGTCGTGGGCGCTTCGCCGATGATTGCCCCAACCGTCGGAGGTTACATCACCGTGGCTTTCGGTTGGAAGACCATTTTTTTCATTCTACTCCTTTTGGGCGCTTCGGTCATGGCCGCCGCAGCTTTTGGTTTACCCGACGGCGCGGCCCCGGATCACTTGATCTCCTTGAAGCCCCACCGCATCGTCAAAAATTATTTTGTCGTTTTTAAAAACATTCAATTTCGAACCTACGCCCTTACCGGCGCCATCGCCTTTTCGGGACTTTTTAGTTACGTTGCGGGCTCGCCAGTGGTCTTTATGAATCTCTACCACGTTGAGCGTACCACCTACGGCTGGATTTTCGCATTTCTGTCGATCAGTTTCATCGGTTCCAATCAAATCAATAGTCTGCTGCTCCGACGCTTCGGCAGCGAAAATATCGCCTTTACCGCCATCATCGCGCAGATGGTGATGAGTCTCGGGTTTCTAGTGGCCGCTCTTACTCATCCCTTGAGCCTCACGGCGTTGATTGTTTTTTTGTTTTTATTCTTAGCCTGTGTCGGCTTAACGAGCCCGAATACCGCCGCCCTTTCACTGGCCCCTTTCACCAAAAATGCGGGCAGCGCTTCGGCCCTGATGGGGGCCTTGCAAATGGGCGTGGGCGCTCTGGCTTCGATGCTGCTCGGTTTTTTTGATATCACCTCCACCTTGCCCATGATCGCTCTGATGGCAGGGACTTCGGTCTTCGCTCTCGGGACTCTTTATTTTGGCAGAAAAAACATTGCGAGCCCCGTCGAAGCCGCTGATGCCGCGACTGTAGGGGCCGTTCATTGAGCCCGGCTGAAATCTGCGGCATTTGCCATTTGGAAAAAGACCCTCGATCCGCCAAGCCTTGCACCTGCAAAAAAAAGGAAGAGAAGTTAGATGAAAAAGATTTTTACATCAACGAAGAAGGCTTTTTAGTGTTCACACCCCACTATCATCTCAAGCGCGGCTCCTGTTGCGGAAATGGCTGTAAACACTGTCCCTACTGATTTGCTATTTTTTGTAAACCAACATCAAGCCGTCGCCCACGGTCAAAAGACAGGAATTTACTCTTGAATCGCGACTGATTTTTTCGTTCAATGCGCGGATCGCCTGGGTTGTTTCATCTTGAACAGCGGTATCCGCCACGGCTCCGCTCCAAAGCATATTATCTAAAACAATCAGGCCGCCCGGACGCACCAGTTGCAGACAGACTTCATAATAAGAGTCATAGCCTGTTTTATCAGCATCGATAAAAGCAAAGTCAAAACGGCCTTCTTTTTTTTCGGCCACAAGAGTCTTTAAAGTTTGTAGAGCCGGCGCAAGACGTAAATCAATTTTATGATTGATCTTGGCTTCATCCCAAAACTTACGACCCATGTTGGTCCATTCTTGATTGATGTCACAACAAATGAGTTTCCCCCCATCAGGCAGGGCGCCAGCTATTTTCAAAGCTGTATAGCCCGTGAAGGTCCCCACTTCGATGGCTTGGCGAGTTTGAACTGACTGCGCGAGGATCGCGAGAAAAGCACCGACGTCACTGCTGCTGATCATGCCGCCATTCGGTAATTTGGCAGTTTCAGAACGCAGTCTTTTTTCAAGATCTGAATCGAGAACGATTTTTTCGACCACGTAACGGGCCACCTTTTCGCTGGTGATGGAACTTTTAATCGAAAGGGGTGTGGGTGCGGACATGGGACTCTCCTTTTTAAAATTTTCTGCGGTAATAAATTTTTCCAAAAATTTCTCCGTACATGCACGAGGCGACAACGGCTAAGACCGGATAAATAGCAGCCATCGAAGGAAGAAAAATCAGGAGCATCGCAATCACCACAAGAACGGCCATCGTCAACTTTTGCATCAACTCAAACGTCTTAAGGCGAATGAGTTCTTCACGTTCATCCTTAATGGCTTTCTCGTCAAAATAATTAAAAATAAAATAGATAATGATCGTGCCAATGACAATGTAACGGGCCAAAGTGAGTTCCATCCTATTGATCCTCCAAAAAAAAGATATCTTCGACTTTTACTTCGAGAGCCCGCGCGAGTCGGAGAGACAACTCAACGCTCGGAACGAATTTCTCACTTTCAATGGAGTGAATTGTCTGGCGGGAACAGGCGACTTTTTCGGCTAACTTTTGTTGCGTCAGATCTCCGTTCGTCACGCGCATCAGTTTCAACTTGTTTTTCAGCTTCATGAGTCAAACGTACGCTAAACTGTACTTAATGTAAAGTGTATGTTACATTAAGTACAGTTAACTTAACACAATAGGACATAAAAATATGAAATTACTAGTTTCTTTCAGACGAAATACTCCCTTCTTTGTGATGATTTTAGGGCTTTTCGCTTTCCGCTGGAGCCTAGCAGACCAATATATGATCCCCACGGGTTCCATGGAGCCCACCATCCACGTGGGGGATCGCATTTTCGTCAATAAAAGCGCCTATGCTTTAAAGCTTCCCTTCACACAAATCGTGCTGAAAGAAATGGGCTCCCCTGAGCGAGGCGATATTATTGTCTTTGATAATCCCGCGAACGGAATCTGCATGGTCAAACGATTGATTGGTCTTCCCGGAGATCAAATCAATATTCAAGGTGGCTTTGTTTTTGTGAATGGCAAAGCCTTTGATGGAAGCTCGGAAGGTTTGGCTCAAATTCAAAATGAAAAGGCCACCGAGGTTTTCTATCAAGAAAAAATTGGCACTCACGAAGTTCTGATTAAAAGGCTTCCCCTACGTCTTAACTCCGAAAATTTCAGTTTCGTTGTACCGGCTCATAAATATTTTATGATGGGCGATAACCGGGATAACAGTTTGGATAGCCGGGCCTGGGGATTTCTCGAGAAAAAAGATATGAAAGGCCGGGCCCTTGCCGTTTTCTATAATCTCAATTTTGACGAGCATTTCGTTCCGCGGGCGGAACTGACTCGAACCGGGCATATTCTCAATTGAGAAAGCGGAAACGATGCATTGTCAGCCTTGCGAAAAGACCGTATGATGGCGCATGTCTTTTGAGAAGAGAATCCCCCTCATCACCGCGCAAGGTTTTGCCGAATCGGCCCTTCCTGCCCTGAAGAGTTACATCGATCTTTTGTGGACCGCAAATGATGAGCTGAATTTGATCAGCCGGCAAATGTCTTTCGCAGAGTTGATTGATAATCACGTGATTGATTGCCTGTTGCCTTTGCGCTATTTCCCGACGGATATCCAAATTGTCGCCGATTTCGGTTCCGGCGGTGGGCTGCCCGCGATTATTTACGCTCTTCATTTTCCACAAATTCAATTCCGCCTTTACGAGAAAAGTCCTAAAAAGCGGGAGTTTCTGCAACGCTGCCGTGGGATTGCAGCGAATTTGGAAGTTCATGGCGAAATTCCCCGGAATCTAGACGGAGTGGACCTCGTCACTGCCCGTGGCTTTAAGCCCATCGATGTAATTTTAGAAATGAGCCGTGAGTACTACACCAAAAAGGGAAAATATTTTCTCCTCAAAGCCCGGCAAGAAAAAATTGCCGAAGAACTTCTGCTGGCCCGCAAGAAATTCAAAGATCTCCAGCAGAAAATTTTACCGCTTTCTTCGCCGGTCCTCGAAGTGGAACGCCACCTCGTTTTAATTTGAAACGCGAAAGGCCTCAGACAAATATTTGGCCGTTATTTTCCATTCATCGCCACCGAGAAATGCGTGGCCCTTGCCTTGTGCAAAAACCAGCTTAGCGGCGCGACCGGCTTTCCAGAGGCTTTCAGCTAGCAGAATCGAATGGATGGGATCCACCTGTTGATCTTCCGTCCCATGAATAATTAAAAAATCGGCAGACTGGGAGTTGACGTCAGTCATAACAGAGGCCGCTGCAAATTGAGGCATCGTCACCGCATTTCGCGTGAGCCCTAAGAAACTTTCCGCGCAATCCGTTCCCGTCGATTGGCTACGCGTAAAATCTGTGCGGCCATACCAGTCGATAACGATGTTCACACGTTTCGAATAGGCATCGATTTTTCCGGAACGATCCGGCGAAACCCTCACCCCCAAAATGGCCGCTAGGTAGCCCCCGGCTGATTCGCCATAAGAGACCATGCGATTGGGATCGGCGTGAAAGCGGGCGGCATTTTTTCGGATAAAGCGGAGGGCCTGTTGAATATCTTCGACTCCCGCGGGGTATTTCACCAAGTTCGAGCTTCTGTAATCAACACTGAAAATAATGAAACCTTTGTCGGCAAAATTTTTGAGCTCACCCGTGATGTCTTTCTTTGAGCCTTCGTTGTAACATCCCCCATGCATATAAACAATGGCCGGATAAGAGCGCGAAGACTGAAGCTGGGAAGGCGCATACACATCAAGACGGAGGGAAAGTCCTTGAATTTGGTCATATTCAATATCGGAGGTGAGTGCGAATGCATTCACCAACTGAGGGATAAAAAAAATAAAAAGACCCCAAGTTTTAAAACGAAGCATTTAAGTTTCTCCACTCTTTCAAAAGTTTTTTTGGAGCATCGGCAAGATCAAGCTCTTGGTAAGAGATGCGCTCGTAAACGGCTTGCACATCTTTCAAGACCTGCGCCTGATCCGGAAATTTTTGTGCTAGTCGGTGCAAGAATTGCAATGGAGTTTCCGATACCTCCCGTTGCAGATCATGCTGGCCGGCCCAAGCAAAAATATTTTCCACTAAGATCTGCAGGTCACTTTTTTTCTTTCTTTTAAGATTGTAAAAATTGAAGCCCAGCCAAAAAACAACGACGAACAAAATCAAACCCAGCGTCAAGGGCAGAAGATGCTCCACAATAAAAGTCCAAATCCCCGCCTGAGAGTCCCTATCAAAATCGACCAAGAATCCGTTCCAACGGAAATTGATGTCATCTAACCAGAAAGTGAAAAGCTGCCAAAGCTTTCGGGTTTCGCTCTCTTCTAAGCTTGGCCGCCATTTCGTCGAATGAGCCAAAGCCACTTGCTGAGTTTCTGAAAGGGAGAAAAAGATATCGGCTCCTAAAGTGAGCCGCAAAGGAGCCACCCAGGTGGTGGGATCCACCCTTTGCCATTTTTTGTCTTGATAAATTTCGACCCAAGCGTGGGCATCATGCTGCGAAACACGCCAAAAATCCCCGTAAGGATTATAGGATCCGCCTTGATAGCCAATAACAACCCGACTCGGAATGCCCAAGGCCCGCGCAAGGGTCGCGTAACCGCCCGCGAAATGTTCACAGAAGCCTTTTCGGCGATTGAACAGAAAATTCTCTAGATCGTTATGAACGTAAGTTCCCGGCTTCAAAGTGTAAACGAAATTTGAACTAGAAAAGAATTTCGCTAATTGCTCCAGGCGATCTTGGGGCTTTGGATATTTACTTCTTATCGTTTGCACCCACTGCTGCACTTTTCCCGTGAGCGGGGGGATTTGCAGATCCGTCTCATCGATTTTATCGCTCAAATTTTCGATGTTTTGCGAATAGGCGTGGTAATTCATGGATTTTGAGAAATTTTGCGCGGTTTTGAAAATACCTCCTTCGAATTCTGCAATAGGAGAGCTATCCGATGTCGCACGCCACGGCTTATCGAGCATGAAAATATAGCCTTTTGAGCCCGGTTCAAGAATCACATCGTAGCTTGTCATTCGCACGAGAGGCCTGATCACATTTTGCGCCACTTGTTGTCTTTTGGGAAGCCATCGCAACCCTTCGGAGAGCGTCAGTACGCTTCCCCGCCAGTACAAACTATTTTCCAACATCACATCGTTCAAAAATTTAACTCGAAAGGCCATGCTGTCTTGGCTCGCAAGTTCGGCAACGGCACCGGGATTCAGCTGATCAGAAAAACCCATGGTCTCCTGCTCATGTCCTTGCGACATGGCCCAAGGCACGACGATCCTTGGAAAGCCCAAAAAAAGAACAAGGCCCATCGGAATCGAAAATAGAAAAAGTTGCAAAAGAAAACGCAGCGGAAAGCGAATGGTCGGTGACAACAAGGAATACCAAAGACTTAAAAAGGCCAAAAGTGTCGGAACAACCCAATAAAGATCCAGTGAATAAAGTGGCTTTAAGCAGACCATGATGAAACCAATCAGGATCAAAAATTTATGATCCCTCTCATTTTCGTAATCCATGATCTTGAGGGCCGAAAGCCCTAGCAGTAAAGTGGTTGACTCTTCAGAGCCCAGTAAAGTTTTGTAATGCAGGTAAACGACGATGGGCAAGAGAACCGACAAAGTGGCCGTCAGTGGCCTTGGCAAAAGACGGAATGAATGCCTCTCGGCCGCCCACTTCCAGATAAAAATTAAGAGCGCAAAAACTCCCATGAGAAGGATGCTGTCCGTCAGGGCCATGCAAAAAATCAACGAAAAGGCGAAGACCAAGGGTTTCTGTTCAAAAAACTTTTTCAAAGCAGATCCTTCTCTGACAGCGCGCTCAGCTTCGTCAGGCACTGGATGAAATGGTCCCGGTCCGCGCGCGCAGGGGTATGAAAGGAAGCTATTTTTAAAGAATAGGACAGGCCATTTTTTTGCGCGAGGTCAATCCACAGGCAGAGTTGCGAGATGCGATCTTCAAAATTCGCTAAATGCTTTGTATGGTGCCAATCGAAGTTCAGAACTTTATTTTCAGACACTTCAAAATTTTTCACCAGCAACGTCTGGTGCTTTGTTGAAGCTCTCCAGTCAATACGACGTAAGGAATCGGTCGACTGAAAAGAGCGGTGATTCAAAAAAAGTCCCCACTCTTCCTTTTGTGCCCCTTCGGCCACCTCCTGCGGGAAATGAATGATGCCTTTTCTTTCGGGAAAAACCACGACGTCTTCAAAAATTTCGAAAGTGCGCCAGGCTTGGAGCAAACCGACAGGGTAAAAACTTTTGAGAGTCAGGCGCGGAAGGCGGTGCACCCCTCGACTTAGAGGACGCCATTCCACATTGAAAATGGATTGGGCTCCCTCCATTTGCTGAGGGGGGCTGCTGAGTTCCAAGGGATACTTAAAAGAAAAAACGAGATCCGCAGATGGACTTGGTTTTTTTTTCAAAACTAAGACCGCCATCTCATTCGCTTCATTGGCAAAAAGGTCAGGGACGTTTATTTTTTCAATCTGCACGCGTTCAATATTTTTATTCGTCAGCCACATGGCAGAGACCGCCATGGCAATGAGTAAGAAAACAAAGGCATAGATCAGATTATTGGCATAGCCAATGGCCATCATCAAAAGGACGAAGTTCACCAAGCCGAACAGAAAACCAAATCCGGTGGGCATGATATAAGTTCTTGAAAGTCCCTTTTTAGACGGGAACGGAAGTTTCTTGCTGAAGCTGTAAAGCCCAGTCGCGACCTTTGCGTAGACCATGATTGCCTCCCAGCCGATGCCCGAGTACCGGTATAAGCACAGCCTGAATATCTTCTGGCTTTAAATAATTTCGACCCTCTATGTGCGCCCAAGCCTTGGCCGCTTTAATCAAAGCCAGCCCTGCCCGCGTTGAAAGAGCAAATCCAGGAAAAGTCGAACGACGGGAATTTTCCAGAAGATCCCCGGCATATTGAGCGACCAGGGGAGCCACTTGCACACGCGAAGCCTCCTCTTGGTACTTCCTTAACGATTCACCCGATAAAAGAGGTTTAAGATGAGACGCTTTGATCCGAGGGTCTTCGCCTTTAAAGATGCGCATTTCAGTTTCCTTAGAAGCATAGTGCATTTCCAAGCTGATCAAAAAACGATCGAGTTGGCTTTCCGGCAAAGGAAAAGTTCCCATTTGTTGGTGTGGATTTTGCGTCGCGATCACGTGAAAGGGCGAAGGCAAGGGCCAAGTTTTCCCATCCATAGAGACTTCGCCCTCTTCCATCGCTTGCAGTAAAGCACTCTGGGTGCGTGGACTCGCGCGATTGAGTTCATCGGCCATGACGAGCTGTGCGAACAAAGGTCCCTTGTGAAATTCAAATGTTTGCTTTTGTGGATGAAAAATCTGACTGCCTAAAATGTCTGCCGGCAGCAAATCAATGGTGAATTGAATGCGATGGGTCTCAAGGCCAATGAGTTTTCCGAGAGTTTGCACCAATGTGGTCTTACCCACTCCCGGAACATCCTCGATCAGCAAATGCCCGCCCGCCAACAGGCAGGTGAGGGACAAGTGAATTTCGTGGGATTTATCAAAAACAACGTCGGAGGCCTGCTGAATAATTTCCTTAAAAACTTGGTTCATTCTATCAGCCTAAGGGGCGAAACTAAGAAGGCCTACCATAAATGCCGGGCGTTAGGACTAAATACTGCGTTTTTGATCCTGGCGAATACGGGCATGGGCCAGTTCTTCCAACTCACTCGCGAGAAAAAGATTTTGCGAAAGAAGTTTAAAAAATTCATTGTGTTGAATTTCGACAAGCAGGACTTCGGTAAGGGCTTGGACCGACGCAGACCGAGTTCCTTGACTGAGGAACATCGAAATCTCCCCCAGCATTGCTCCTTGATCAAGACGATTAATGAACTGCCCCTTTTGTGAAATAGCGAGAGAGCCCTGAATAAGAATATAAGCCGTTGTTCCCCTCTGGCCTTCGGCAAAAAGAATATGATGGGCAGGAGCGCGAACAACCTTTCCGGCAAAGCCGATGGCATCTAAACAATCGCTGGGGATTTGTTTGAATAATTCGGATTTTTGGAGAGCATGCTGAATCCAAAAGCGCACTTGTAAGGCTCGCGCGGTGTCTGTTTGAATCGACGAACCGAGAAGATCTTCTCTGAAGGGCACCACAAGAACCTTTGCATCCGTTTGGGTGACAATGTCGGCCGAACGGGGTTCGTTAAGGAAAAAACCGGCTTCACCGAAGACACTCCCCGCCTGCAGCGAAGCCGTCCATTGAAGTTCGCCATTGGCCTTGGTTTTATAAATACCGGCTTCACCTTCTAAAATGACAAAGAGGTTACGGCTTTTTTCTCCTTTACGACAAATGTAATGCCGGGCCGAAATATTCTGGATCATGGCCTTTTCCAGAATCGCTTGAGCTAGCCAAGGGTCTAGGGATCTAAAAAAAGCGAGTTCTAATAGATCTGCGCGCGAAAAATTTTTAGATTCGGTCGAGGGGCTAAAAATAAAATTTTTAAAACTCGCAACGAAGGATTCGGCCTGAGGGGCCTGAAAATAGGACCGAATATTTGGATTGAGAATGGCCTTCTGCTGGCAGAGCTTGTCGAGTAAAGCATACAAATCACGAAAACTGACGAGCCATCCCTGCTTCAAAAAGAACTGAACCGTTCCCTCGATGGATGACGGCGCCATCAGGACAGAAAGATATTGATTCTGCAAAAGACTCCATTGATTCGAGGCCACTTTAAACGAGGGATTGAACTGGATGATCTCTTTTTCAATTTTCATGCAGCCTCTGCTTTCGTCTGTTCAAAGAGAAATTTCAAGCGGCGCATTTGTTCGTTGGTTTGCAAATAGACAGGGTTCAGTTCCGAGTAATGGCGAATGAGCTCTTGCCCGATATAGAGTCCGCTGGCCCTGAACAGAGAATTTCGAGATTGGATATAGCTTTCAATTTTAGCTAGCAGCTCTTTGTCGAAATCCACTTTACCGAGGGCGATCAAGGCGTCCGCAGAAATGCGGTTATTTGACGAGTGGATGTATTCGCGCAAGAAAGATCGATCGTCCGAATATTCGCTGAGGGCCACAATCGCGTTGGCGCAGGCCCGGTGATTGGTATGCGCTAGACAGAGATGAAAGATCTGCAAAGCCTCCTCGGTCACGGCCTCTTTAGGCACCCAGCGCGACACCACCGTCATCATCGAGCACAGCAGCCTTGCACTCACGTCCGCCGCTTTATTTTTTTCATAGGCGACCACCAGGACACGGGTCATTTGTGCCGAAAGCTCAGGCGAGCAGGTGCCAGATTTGATGTCACGAACAACGGAAAGGACTTGCATGCTTTCTTCTTCTTGTTTTTCTTGAATCAGTTTTTCTAAATACTTCGAGACGGACTGAAGATCGGAGTCAGAGCGAAAATAAGTCAGTTGCTGATAATGATCAGTTGTCAGGAAATGATCCACAGGATGAAATTGCGAACTTTGCGCAACGCTGGTCTGTGATTGAAATCCTTTGAAGCGTGCATCGCGCACAAAATCGATTTCGCAAAGAGCTTTGAATTCAGGATAGGACTCCATGAAAAAGCAGACCATATTTTTACTTTTTTCTTCAACCTGATTGAGCAGCCGGGCCGTTTCAATCAAAGGCAGGCCGCTGAGTCCGTAGCCCGTATCGAGGGGAACAAACCGCATTCGTCCCGTCGTGAAGCAGGCCTTCAATTTAAAGGCATGCCCCGCATTGAAGGGCAAATTCTTTTCAATTACCAAAGCTGCTTCAAAAAGTGAGCGCACGCAAGAAATGGCGAGGGCCTGGGAGTTCCCGCGGTCCTCTTTGATTTGAAAAACGATTTCGTCCCCGACAAATTGATAGATGAAACCATCATAGCGCTCGATGATATCACGGGCCATCTTGAAATACTGATTTAGAATCTTCGTGATGTACTCATCTTTTTTATCCAGAAATATTTGGGTATAGCCATTGAGATCGACCCGAATGATGGTGGCACGAAAAGAGTACGGCGGTTTTTTACCCGATTTCATTTCGGCTAATATAGCCGGCGTGATGGTGTTCGAAAACTGCCGGTTCTCATTCTGCAAATTCATCTGCTCGCCTTCAAGGCTCGAAGCTGCCCGTAGAATATTGGTCCCTTCACGCGACAGGGATTTCACTTGGGCGAGGGAGGAGCGGTTCGTTCCCGAAAGGATTTTTGAAAGACTTAGAATATCTCGTAAATATAAGAAAAGCAAAACTGAAAGCAAGGCCGTGACGGTGAAGATATCTTTTAAGATCAGAAATATATCCGCACGAATAATTTTCTTGAGCACCAGCGCTTTACTGGTGACGATCCCAACGGTCAAAGTGTAATCAAAAACTTTGATGCTCTTGAAAGAAAGCTCGTCGGTTTCAATCAGCTGGTTGAACCGGGTATAGTTCACATTCAGAGAGTCAGGGGTGGCCGCATTATTGAAAAATCCTAAAACCTTCGGCCCTTTTTGCAAGATATAGAAATCAATCAGGAAGGACTTCTGAGAAGTTTTCAGCTGATCCAAAGTGACCGCGGTATTGTCATTCGCGAGAGGGTTGACGGAACTGTCTAAAACATAGTTCAAAGAGATCTTACGCCCTTCGATCACAGTATCGGCCGAGCGGCTGGCGCTTTGATAGTACTGGTAGCAAGAAAAAAGAACGTAGCCCAGCCAGAAGCTCGAAGCGATGAGGACGATGACGGACTTCTGGCGTTTAGCGTTGGCGAACAAATTGATCTCCTTTATCCAAAAGAATCACTTGTCCACGCTCGGCTCCGTAAGAATTTCCCTTTGTGTCAATGACCGTGATGCTGTTCACCTGAAGATTTCTTCGCATCGTCGAATCACTGAGCAGACGTTGCCGAACGGACTTATAGTTCCCGCTCAAGAAAAAACTCATCAGTTCTGTTTGATCGGGAGTTCTTGCTGAGGAGCTGGAAGCATTCGACGAAGCTTGGCGAGGCGTCGCTCGACTATCCGCCGCGGCGGGAGCTGAAGAGGGAGCCCGATTCGCATTCGCATTTCGCGGAGCGGTCGACCCGGCAGGCGCGCCACCCGACTGCTCACCTGTTTTGATCCCCAACGTGGCATTCCTATAATCATTCGCACTCGCCTGATTCGCCACCGCCATGGCTCCCGTGGCCGTCGCGGCGTTCTTTGCGATGGACTCCGCGTTGATTCCTGCACTGCCTGGGGAGTTTGTGGGGACATTTGATGAAGGTCGCACATTGATTTCTTGCACGACTCTTTCGTTCGTGTCTGAATTGCTCGCCGGAGTCCGTGTCGACGCCACGTAAGTAGGGGCCTGAGTTGTAGAAGGCCCACCAGACACTTCAGAATTGCGAGTCTTCACGCCGGGAGATGAGAATCCCGAGGCATTGCTTGCGAGGGTCGGTGTGAACGTGGCTTGCGCAGGGGTTTCAGAAGCGGCTCCGACTTGATTTGCAAATTTGAAAAGGCCGTTGCTTTGCTGCGCGCTTTGCTGGCTCGCACGCTCTGCCCCTTCATCAGTCGAAGGATTACTCGCCACTGTTTGCATTTCTGCCGATGTAGGCAACTTCAAATCAGCAACCGGCACTTCCTTAGGGACATTGCTCGCAACTTTGGGATCGATCTCGGGCTTTGCTGAGTTCTCCGAGGAGGGCTTCGAGCTAGGAGCATTTGCTGCCGTGTCTGGAGTAATCGTTGGCTTAGTGCCAGCGGCAATATCCTTCGTGGAGTCACTTACGTCTGTTAGTACATTTTGGAACGTTTGTATTTTCATGTTTTGAGGCTCAGATGTGGGAATCTCGACTTTATTGCCGTTCAAGCAAACGTTTAAAATTAGATTGACAGTTTCATCACTTGTAACTCCCGCCTTATGCAAAATTTCATGCGAAAATTCATATTCAGCCGCTACTTCTGAAAGTTTTTGAGGATCTGATGTTTTGAAGAGAGTAATTTTCCCATCCGCTTCCGAACAAGTTCCTTTGGGGCTGCTGGCATTAGTGCTTTTGCATGAAATAAGAGGACGAGTCTGAGGCGACCCCTGATAAACCTTAGCAGATTCAAGCTGAAGTCTTCCTGCCAGAATTTTCAGTTGGTCTTTAACGGCATCGTCTTTAAAGGCTGAGATAATTTCATTATTATTTTGAAGACACTTGGTTAGCTTTGTATCTTTCGTTCCAGTAGGAATTCTTAGCGCATTCAGCGCTCCTTCTGCTAGGGAATTATACTCTTCTCCTTTAAAAGTATCGTGGCATGAAGAATCTATAACACCATTGTCAAAAGAATCCATTAAAGTTCTATCTTTGATGGATTCTCCCAATGTGCTCATAGCTTGCTTTGCATCAGAAATAGAACTACACATTTCCGGTTTAAAATTAGAAAAAAGAGTATAGTTAAATATTTTAGCAGAACGTAGAGATGCACTATAAAGAACGAAATAATTTCCTTTTCTGATGTAAGAAAATCTGGTCCTTTTCATATTTTCAAATTTGTTAATTACTATTTTTGAAAATGCGGCTTTGGTGCCATACACTTCGATGGATATATTTTTGTTTTTTAAAAGCCAATAACTGATTTTGCCATCTAAGCGTATATCATCATAGCTTCCGCTTGATATGGATATTTGACGTTTATCATCAGACTTTAAGAAAATAGAATTTGCCCTCGCAAAATTTGAAAAGACTATTAATAGTATTAATGTGAAAGCCAATGGTTTTAATCTCATATCAATATTACTTATCGACATCAGTGGAGAAAAATAAACTCGACCTCTGGAGGGTTTCCAATTTGAAAGTCCAGTGAGATCTTTACCTGCCGCTCAAATGCACAGAGAATCTAATCATGATCCATAATCAATTACTTATTATTTTTCTTTTGATGATTTCACCTAAAATATTTGCAAGTTCAAATTACGGATTTGTTGATGTCAATACTACTTCAGAGTATACGATCTCTGCCGAACAAACCGTTCTTGATATGCCTAATTATAGATCGGAGGATTCCCTGGGGATATGTTTTGCCGATACAGTTGCTACCGCAGTTGACAAGGCAAATTGCCATACACTTAAAATTAGCTGTAGTCAAATGGAAGACAGAGACAAAGCGTCCACACTTGATTTAGCAAGCTTCGGTAACAATGAGGATAGTAGCAAGAGCGAAGTATTGGTTGGCTCAGCTAAAAACATTAGTGAAGGCGGAAGCGTTAACGCAGCAATGATAAATGCTATGTTTAAGGCCGGACACGTTACAAATGAAAATTGCGCTTCATTTGATAAACTTGTATCCAAACCGGGAAGTCCAGCAGATGTCCAGCGATTACAGCAATACGCTTGGACTAGGTTAAAAGAGAACTATAAGCAATATTTGACTCTTAATAAAAATTGTACATCCTGCCTTGATAACTTTGCTGCAACGGCAGCAGAACAATTGAACCAGGACTTTGGCATAAAAAAAGATCCTATCGATATTTTGAAAGCATTTGCACAGAAGTCCTACCTTAAACTTATAGATCAACTATTTATTGATCCAGAATGCAGAAAGGTTAGCCAGCAAGTACGTTTGGCAAATCCAAATCAAACACTGCAAGTTTTCCCCAAAACCGGGAAAACGAATTATGCACAATCATTGCAGCAAATAAAAACCGTCCTTTCCACCGACGTTCCTGTAATTATTCCTGCCTATTGTACCGATGATAAAATTCCCTCAAACATTAATTCCTGCGTCGCAGGGCACTCTTTTCTTATTTCAGGCTATCGAAAAGTTTGTAAAGCCAATAATACCTGCAGAGACCTAGTAAAAGTACATAATAGCTGGGGACAAAGTTGGCAAGAGCAACATAATGGTGGATGGGTTGACGCTAAGGCAGTACTTGAGAGAACGAACTACGAACAAGGGAGCCTTTCTTGGCTTGAGGAAATAAAGTAAGCATCTACACATATTTTTTATACAAGTTCTTAGCCTTCGTCCCAAGTCTGCTTCGACATGCGGCCGAAACAACACTTGCCTTGGTTGGTTCGCTGCTCGTTATATTTCTTCATAAAACCATCAAGTCAGCTTGGATTTAATGATGATATCTTAGGAAGAGTCAAAGTTACGATTGTGCCACGATCAACCTTAGATTGAATACTTAAAGTTCCAGATATTGAGGAAATATATTTTTGGGCATGCGATAACCCAAGCCCCGATCCGTTTTCTTTATTATAAGAAAGTGCAGTCGTACCCAATTGAGATAAAACATGCTCCGGAATACCTAAGCCGTTGTCGATGACCATAATCTGCACCTTGGTATCGTGAACACGAATAGCAAATATAATTTCACTATCGCATCTCCCTTTCACTGCATCTAAAGAATTGTTTATTAAGTTTGAAAATATTCGAAGTAACTCTTTTCTTTCAGCCGCGACAAAGCAACCTTCCGAATCCAAAAGGTCAATTTTAAATATACTATTTAATCGCAAATTCTTTTCTTCAACTATTTGGAGAGCCAATGGAACAACATCTAATACACTTTCTTTCTTGAAAGAATCTAATGAAATATTATTTAGAGACTTAGTTTTTTGCAATAGATCTTCGGCGATTTCATTAATTCTTCGACTTGCTTCATTTATCAGTTTTGCTTCCTGCACTGATGAAGAAACTGTTGATACTGCAATATTTATTGAAGATAACGGGGACCTAATGTCGTGAGCAACTTGACGAGCTATATCTAAAAAAGACTGCATCATTGATATTTTAACAGCAATTTCTTTTTTATGAACATTTAATATAACAAAGATTAAACCACCCAAACTAAAAGAAATCGTTAAAATCGAAAAAATAAAAAACCATCTTAAACCAGTATTTTTAGAATAAAATCTTATCTGATAAGATGAGTCGGCTTCGAAGCAATGTGTAAATTTGTATGAAAAAAAAGAGAGCGTTTTAATTGCAATCTTCTCTTCTGGGCATTCATAGCCTTCCTCTACAATGTTTTGACCAAACTGAATAAGATCGATCTTTCCTTTTGGCAAAATTTTTACTAATGAAACCCCTTGAATGAAATTTGAGGATAACATGATTCGTTGGCTTTTCGTAACGGCAGAAAGAAAATTCCCTTGTTGCAAAGCAGTTGCTTCAGAATCTAACCAACCATTAATGATTGCTAAGGAGGTGGATTTAACGTAAGAACTGAACACAAAATAAATAAACACGCTTAAGATGACGAAAGCGAGAATTAATATTTTTGCGATTTTATTTTCAAGCGTATTCAAAGGCAAAGCCTTGCGAGATCTCCACCTACAAAGGGTGGCTGATTTTCAAATAGACATCGATAGCAAATATACATATCAGATAAAGAATGAGAGATTTCAGTATCAAAAATTAATCTGGGCAATTTAATTTCTGCAGAGGATCGCAGAGACGAATGAATAGTTTCAAAAACTAGCTCATTTTTATTCCCTGATGCAAAAAGAATAAGGCGCTTTTCATAAAAAGTTGCAGGTCTTAGATTTTTCTTTTGAGATAATACCCAAGCGAGCCCGTGACGATATAACTCAGAAAGAGCTCTGCTTGTGGCCTCAAACAAAGTAGAATCACATGCACCTCCAGAAATAAATCCGGCATTTTTTAATCTTACGAAAAATAAAATCGTGTAGTTGTCAGAATTAACCACCGTAGGTCTAATTCTAATTATTTCCTTATATTCACAATATTGATTAAGACTACCCAATAGAGCGAATGCCGCATCTCCAAGCATAGAGCGAATTTCGTCAAAAGGAATAGTTTGAATTTGCGCTTCTGTCTTTTTATCCCACCAAGTAGCCCAAACATAACGCTCGGTCGCTTCGTTGAGCGCAATCTCTCTCACTTTTCTTAATGGATCTTCATTCGAACCGGATCTTCGTGGAAAAGCCGCAAAGCCATCAGAATGCTGCGACTGGCAGGCCGGTACACCATTCTCATATCCTGCTTCAAAAGCCTTTCTTTCAATCATTTCAGAAATTGCCTTACTTAACGCCAGCTTAGGCTCAGACGCGAATCCAGTGAAAACGGTATCAGTTATAATTAGGGAGTGTTGATAAGAAAATAGATTCGCAAAATAGAAACTTCCTACTTGAGTGAATTCAATATTTTTTGCGACTAATCCTCTTTCGGCTAATAACTGCAAAGTTTGTTCAGGCGTCATTATCTCAAACATCTTCAATGCTGTATTACCTGATAAAAAGCAGGCGACGAAACAGCTTGAGGAAGAGACACTAGCAAATTAGGATTTTTGCTAGCGAAAAAGCGCCTTGAATGCATAAAAACGTTAAAAAGAGCATCTTGATAAAGAGTTTTATTAATTTCCTGAAGATTTGCGACTGAAAAATCGCTAGCATCCAATGAATTCAATTGATTCGTGAGAGACCGACTTTGAATAGTAAACTGAACAATCTTATGAAGGTTGGGAGTAAAGAACATTTGCAGATCCCCCACAGGATCTTCGGCCCAGAAACCTGAACTTCCCGCATAGAAGGCATTCTCCCCAGCTATAAATTGAAGCTCTCTTTCATCAAATGGAGTAACTTTCGGTTTCGAATTAATATTAAGACGCCGCATCGTTTCAAATATAATTTCTTCAGATAAAGCAAGTTTTGATGTCTGAGAGATATGCCATGGTATTTCAGCTGATTTCAATTCATTCGAACATGCAGTGGAAATTTTCTCATTAATAGAATCATTCAACTTATTATCATCTAAATACCCTGGCGTTATTGGAGTAAATATACTGGATGATAAAGTTAAATTACTTTTAAAAAGATCTTTAGATACCTGTCGAAATATGTCCATAAAAGCACGCCTGCATTGAACTTTATCAAAAGGCTTCACTTGCGGATTTATTGCAAGGTAAACAAATCGTGCAGCTGGCAACCATTCAAAATGTAATGTTTTAATTAAAGACCTTAAGCTCTCGTCCTTTAAACGCAAGTCCATACCATATAAAATGGACCTCTCATCTTCCAAAGATCTTTCCAGATTTTGTAAAGTTGACTCTTCATATGTAAAGTTAATGGTGTCCTCAAAATTAGATCCTACATAATCTGAGCGTTTTTTAAATGTTATACTTTTTGGAGTTTTTGAGTCTAGTCTATAATATCCGCTAAATGGAGCTTGCTCACAAGTTATGTTTCCATTGTAGAGATCTATACAGTTAGCGGGAATTATCGAAAATAGTTCTAAGGTAAATCGAAAAAGTGGCGAATGCTGAGGTCGATTCAGTTTAATTTCAATGAGCGAACCTTCAATACTAATTCCTTCAGGTAGAGACTTAAGAGGTGATTTGAGTTTGCTCCAAGATTTAATACCTACAATATCTTTAATTACAGGAAAATCTGGTCGAAAAGCTGCCATTCTTAAAATGGATAAAAGCACGTCGTAAGTGGTTATATCATTCCCATCTGAAAATTTTTTCCCTGACGCCACTTCAAATTGAATTTTTCTGCTAGAAATATCATAAGAAAAAGTTCTCAGGATTGAGGATTGAAGCTTATTTTCCAGAGAAATTTCTAGAGGTGTTAAGTAAAGCATTCTCATCATATTGAGATTGATTCCCTGATCTGCATCTAGGGGATCAAATGACTTAGGTGGAGGAAGGTCAAAAAAAACGAAATTAACTGGACCTTTTAAGCTCATATCTTCCTTTTTCCAAAAAAGGAGTGCAATTACTCCTGCGAGGATAGTAACACATACAAAATTTACTAGAAAAAACGTTTTCCTATTTAATTGGCACATTATCTTGAGTACTTAAGACCATATCTTCTGGGCTTACTTGTTTAATTTTTAAATGTTCACCAAGTTGAAACTCAAGTGTTTGAATAAGCTCTGATAAATTATCTTGCGGGGTAAGATGTTTGATTTCAAAGCTCGGGCTCAACGTAACTGGATTCTCCTTTAAAATAACACGGCCTTGAAATGAAGTCGGAATAAAGAATACACCCAATATTTTTGTTAAGCCTAAAATTTTGTCTTTCATTAAAATCTCCTTGAATTAAACAGAAATCTATCACTTTTAAAGATTTAATTTCAAGAGTCATTATACAGCCATGTATATTAGTTAAGCCTTCTCTAAATATCTGCTTTATAAGCAATATAGAGGTTAATTGATTCCAACTAGGCTTAATTCTAAGAATGGCACATTTTTACACAACATTTATTAATGCAATTTATGAAGAATTCGCTGTATTAAGAAAATGATGAAATTTTTCTAAAGTTACCTTTTGAAAATTAAAGTCAAAAATCTATGAACTTAGCATTAAACACATCAAGGAAAGCAAAACGGCTCCGGCCTCGGCCTCTATCATGCAAAATCTTACATTGAAAACATCGGTGGAACTCTTGGTATACAATCACAACTCGGCGAAGGCACGATGGTCACCCTCACCTTCCCTACCTCAACCTAAAACCCCTACTCCGGTCGCAGTCGATTCTGTATATCTCGTGCACCTGAGCGTTCGATCTGCATGGTGATCTCCGCGATTTTATCCTCCGGCACCACTCCGCTGATGATGACATCCCCCTCTTTGACAGAGACCTGGACGTCCTCAATATTAATTTTGCAGTCGTATTCCAAAATTTGGTAAATCCGGTTTTTGATAATTGCGTCGCTGAGGGAATAAGCTTCGGGGCCGATGAAGAAACGTGGGCCCGTGATCTGTTCATTGCGTTTTTGCAACTCTAAAGACGCATTGTTTTCTTTATCGTGAACTTCGTGGTTAAGAGGATGAACACCGTAATCTCTATAGGGAGCAATAGTCGATTCTTTCATGGATTCTCCTAAAAGAAGGCCCTTGCGGGCCCCCTTCACTTAGTGACTGCCGGTTCCTGAACTTGATTTTTTGCCAGCAGCGGCTGTTGTTTTTGGACTCATTGAACTTTCTGATTCTGTACTGGAAGCCGAAGAGCCCTCTGATCTTTTAACTTTGATTTGATTATGGATTTCTTTGATGCCGTAACTTCGCTCTGTCGCGTCTTCTACCATATGCTTCATGCGGCGGTCCGGTACAGAGCCTGTTAAGGTCACTTCGCCGTCTTTCACTTCCACTTCCACATCGCTCGCATCAATTTCATGATGCCGAGTCAGCATGTCGCAAATTTCTTCTTTCAAGCGGTCATCCGAGCGAGTGTAGCCTTTGGGACCAACGCCATGATAACGCCCCGTTTGCTGCTGTGAACCGCCCATTGAATTTTCATTCCAAGGTCGCTGCGTCGTAGCGGGATTGCTTTGATTATAAGTTGAGCCTTGTCCATACGACGAAGCGCCCTGGCTATAAGAAGGCGAACCCTGACCGTACGAAGAGCCTTGGCCCCCTGAGCCCTGACCTTGCCATGAGGATGATCCCGTCGCATAGCGATCCGTATTGCGTGGACTGCTGTAGGGAGCGCCTTGCCCATACTGTCCCCCCTGCTGCTGCGGTCGCTCGAAAGACATTCCACCGCCCCAACGTCCCTGCTGATCTTGATCATAGGAATAATCAGAGGCCGAAGGGTATTGTGGTCGTGCGGCCCTTGAGTTCCAGTCATTATGCTCTGTCGCGTTTGAGCCGTAATCATTGTCCGTATAGGAATTTTGCGAGAAATCACGAGCGTCCTCATGTCCTTGCAGATCATGCTCAGGGGAATCGGAATAGCCTTGATCTTCCGTTGGACTCCACGGACGTTCTGAGGATGCCGCGAAATTGCGATCGGAGCGATTCATTCTCTGCCCTTGCGTAGGCCTCTGAAAGCTTGAATCTTTGCGGGAAAAGCGAGATCCCGACTGATTTGATATTGAATTACCTCTTCGTTGCTGCATAAATTCCTCCTTGGAATATTTTCTATAAGGTCCCTTAATGCCACTCTTGGATCGAGCCCTGAGGGAAAATTCCCCTAAAGAGGGCCTAAACCAAAACAAACTCAAAAAAAGCAAAGAGCAGGCCAGCGGAAGATTGCCAAGGGGCGGAGTCTTCGCCACAATCAACTCATTATCGGGGTATAACGAATGAAGAGAGCTCTTGGCCTTTTTACAGTGGTCTTTGGGACGCATTTTTTTGTGTCCGCACAGGCTTTGGATTTGAAATATTTCAACAACGGCAGCTATCAGAATGTCAAAATTGAGAGTTTTGAAGGATTCAAAATCAACTCCACCTGCCTCGCCTCGAAGCCTCCGAAATGCCAAGCTTACCTGGCGACAAAAATTAAACTTCCCCTCTCCAAGTCGCCTTTGCCAGTCGAGGGTCATCCCGCGGCCCGCTACTGCCTAGATCACAAGGCGCTGAACCGCATCCTGCTCGATAAGGATAGAAAACAGTACGACTACTGTCTCTTTACAGACGGCTCCCTGATTGATTCTTGGGATCTCTTTTATTACAACTTTCCTAAACAGGTGATTCACTAATGGCAAAAAATAAAAGCCGCAATGAGAGCGAACTTAAAAACTTCACGCTAGGCTCTGCGCAGACCGATTATCCGCAAAATTACGCGCCTGAAGTGCTGGAGGCTTTTGAAAATAAAAACCCCGCCAAAGTGGCGTGGACTACTTTCATCTGCACGGAGTTCACAAGCCTTTGCCCAAAAACCGGGCAACCTGATTTTGCGAAAATTTTCATTAACTATATCGCAGCAAAAAAGATGGTCGAATCTAAATCTCTGAAGCTTTATCTGTACAGCTTTCGCAACCACGGCGACTTCCACGAAGACTGCATTCAAAAAATTTGCGATGATTTGGTTCAGTTGATGAAGCCCTCCTATATTGAAGTGATTGGCGAATTCACCCCTCGCGGGGGCATCGCGATCTTCCCCTTCGCGAGCGCCGCAAATAGCGAGAAATTTTTCCAGACCGTCAAAGAGCAACGTTTTATTAATTATGCTCCCGGAAAGTACAGTCTGGAACTTTCGAAGTTGTACTGAAAAATCCTTACCAAGGACCAGGATAATCTGAGGGGAAGCCTTCAGGACTAGGTTCCTTTTCCATTCACCTTCAAAATGGGCACATGAGAAAAGTATGGGGATTTATTTTATCTTGCGGACTCGTTGCCTGCGTCCATGAAGACAGTATGCTGAAAAATCGCGGGCTCGCCTCGCTTGAGGGACCGCGTGCGGCCGAAGGGATCTGGGATCTTCAAGGTTCAAATAATCCGCGGGGCCCTTACACGGGCGAATTGGAACTGCGCCGTTTGAGCAATGGCACTTACCACGCCATTCGTACGATCAACTATATCAGCTTCTACTATCAAGGTTTGCGTGTTCAAGAGGTGTGGACGGGCCTTGCGGTTCCTAACAAATCAGGAGTGGTGGTCACTTACGATTTGGCGACATCGGATTTTATCACTCAATTGGGAACCGAAAAGAGAACGCCCGAGGATCTCGCCGGTCCTCTCACCCTCAACGAATTTTTCAATCTGACCGACAAAAATACATTTGAAGCAAAATTCTCGGATCGTCGCGAGGCCATTTACCATGAATGGATCACGACAAAGAGGGACCTTCAAAGCCAGCCTCTGTGGAAAAGTGAAAGATCGTCAATCAACCTGACAGGTCAGAAAAATGGCAAGCTCTTCCAGATCAAGGATCCAACTGATTACAGCTTTTATCGCGAAAATATTGAGGCCCTTCGGGTCAATAATAAACCAATTGATAACATCAGTCTGGCAGAGTCCCTCTTGCGGCGAAATGCCTACGCCTTGCCTCTGTCTGAAAAGGCTAAAGGCTTCGAAAGAAAGCTGCAATCTGAGCACATCAATGCCAACGGCTTGGTCGTCAGCGACCTAGAAAAACCCATGGGAGGAGATGTCTTCCTCACTTCCATGTACGTCGCCTCGCTGTCGGCTCGTTATCTTAAAACCCGAAATGCCGAAGCCCTGGCGCATTTAAAAAAATCCCTCGGAGGTCTCTGCAAAAAAGACGCGAAGGATTTTGAGGAAATTCAATTTGAATCCCTCATGCATGCAAGCGTCTGGGCCATGCCCATTGTTGAAAAGGACCCTCTTTTCCAGCTTTGCTTTCGAAGTTTTGCAGAGCACATCAAACAGAAGTCACAACGAAGCCACAACGACGATTTTCATCGAATAGCCACCGAGTACGGCCGTTTTATTGGCAAAGAGGCACGTTCTTCTGGTCCTGCGGCCTTGGAACTCCCCCTAAAAAATCGCAAAGGGGGGGCTATCCATTGGACGCAGCTCAATCGAAATATCTTGAACAAGGGCACCGAACTGCTCATCGCTCAGCAGACAAATGACTCTCTCTTTTTGCAACAAATAGAAAACGAGATGACGACTCTTGCGAAGTCATTTCCCTATCTTAAACCCACCCTTTTGCTTGTCGTCGGCAACGCCGCGCATGCCCCGCCTTTTGGTCGGGTCTTGGCGTCGCAGAATTTAGCTTCTGAGGAGCTGTCCAAAGAGAATCAAAATCTAGTGACCCAACTGAAAGAGATGCCCTTTCCCAAGCTCAGCGAAGACATCCAGTTTTCCCACCATCAAGGTCCCGCGGACCAGACGGCTTTTCCATTGTTCGAAGGCCCTGCGCTGGCCAACGACTGGGCCTGGTTTGAATCCCCCTTTGTCTCGGAAGGAAACCTGGCCAAGGCGACCCAGAAGCCAGGTATAGATTACATATATGCTTACTGGCTCGCGCAATACTCAGGTCTTAATATCGAATAGGTCCGTTCCTGGCGCCATTGGAGCTAGCTGCACAATCACCATGTTGACAAGAAATAATTTTTTTCGAATACTCACTCCCCAAGTGAGGTCTTTCCATGAAATTAGCTCTTTCTATCCTTTCCCTTCTTCTCGTTCAGTCCCTTAGCCAGGCAAATACTCTTTCCTCACCCCTCCAACAGGCAGAGGGTGAAGTTTGTGATACTTACATCACTCACACCTTGCCCGCTTTGCAGGATGCCCTGATCACGATGGAGAGTCTACAGCACATTCTTCATACGGTGGATGCGGTTAAGGCGCAGGTAGCAGATCCCATTTTTTGTACTTCGGGCTTAGTCCTCGGTCGAAATATCTATCAGTATTTTGAAGTCTATTTCCGTATCCGCGTCGTCTCTGTCAGTACGGGGCTAGAAAGATTTGATTTCCGTTTTGTCTTTCAGAATGCTTCTATTCAAGCCTATCACAACAACACTCAGCAGCCCTGGGTCGGTCTCTCTTATAAAAATGCCGATCAGGTTTTTGCGCAGCTCAATGACCAGGCCGTCTTCTTGCCTTTTCCCGGTATTACGCAAATGAGTCTTGAACAAATCGCCCTGCTGAGCACAACTTACAAGCAAAATGCGGCGACAGCGGACCTCAGTACTTTGTCCTCTATTCAATTGAACATCCCTCAATTCGTTTCTAGCGCACCGAATGTTTATTTGGTTTCTTGGATGAGCTTACCATCTACAAATCCATTCCGTGATTTTGCGAGACCTTACGGAATTTTGGTCCGCAAATATCCAGACGGGCACTTGGACGTGGCCGAAAATCTCAACCTGACTTCAGATCTGTTATTTCCTTTAGAGAATTTACAGCTCAACTCAGGATCAAACCGGGTTCCTTTCGCCAATTGGTCTAACTTCTTGCTGAGTTTGGGGAGCGTGACCGGTAACGCATCAACGACGCCTTAAGCTTCGTCGTTGGGACCCTCTCGGCTCTTTCCAAATTTCTACTCACCATGGTTAGAAAAACGTTTGCCGGCGCAGCGTCTCGAAAGTCTTGCCACCTGCGAGTCGTGCGCCATGGTTCATCCTCAGGGCCTTACCCGAGATCCTGGCCCCTTTGCCGCTCATCTAAAATGTTGCACTTACTTTCCCTTCATTCCCAATTTTAGCTGGGGCGCCCTTCTCAAAAAGAACTCAGTCCAGGTTCACTTACGATTACGGTCAGCGGCCCAACAGGGACTTCTGCTGCCCTTAGGGCTTCATGAAACACCCGAACGTAAACAGGTGATGAAAAAGTTTGGGCAGAAAGAATTCGGCCGTCGGGCCGAACTTCTTTGTCCTTTTTTTGATACGACAAGTTTAGGCTGCAGCATTTGGAACGAGCGACCTGGTACTTGCACCACCTACTTTTGTAAAAGCAATGGTGGTGCTGAGGGCTTAAAGTTTTGGCGCGATGTCGAAACTTATTTGAGCCACTTTGAGTGGAGCCTTGCCAAAGAAATTTTTTTTCGCCTGGGCCTGAACGAAGACGAAATGGAAATGTGCAAGGCCACCGTCACAACGGAGGAAGCTGGAGAAGAACAAGATTACTTTTTTCGAGCGGCCTGGGGAAAGTGGTTTGATAAAAAAGATGATTTCTTCATGCTGGCTTTAGAGCAAGCTCTTCGCCTGAATCCTGCCGAGCTAAATACCCTCCTCGGTTCAGAATATTTGGACTTAGAAGAGAATATTCGCTCACGGCATCCTTTTTCTACCTAAGTCCATCGCGAGAGGACGAGTTTTAGAAGGTCCTCCCTGCCAAATGTTGCAATTGCGTTCCCTTCAAAGGAAAATTGATTCTATAAAATAACTTCACTCTAGAGAATCGAAGGACATGAAATCAATTCTGTTCCTGAAAAAGACCAGTCAGCAGCTTCCTGACATCGAGAGATATTTGGAAAGTCGCGGCTTTAAAATCACCGTCATGACAGAAATCCGCGAGGCCATTCAATTCATCACCGACCAAAGGCCAGATTTCGCTCTGATGTCGACCGATCTCATTCCCCAACGCAGTCTTTGGCTATTTGGAGTCCTGCACCAACTGACCCAAGTGATCTTGTTCGCGGATCGTATTTCAGCAAAAAATTTGGCCGTCTCGATTGAGCTCAAAGGCACTTATCTTCTCGAGCCGCCCCTGACACCCTTGGGTTTTGAGCAGATTCTTCGCCGGGTCGAAAGAGAAAACCGCAAGCATGTGGTCGAAGTCTCTCATCTCGATAAAACTCACGTTTGGATCATGTCGGCTCTTGCCGATCTCGCTCTGAAGGCGCTTTGCAAGCCCACATCGTCAGGGACTCCGGCAGAAGTGGTCAGTCGGGTGACGAAAGTGACTTGCTTCCGTATGCAGACGACAAAACTAGCCGGCTATTTTATTCTGGCCTATGGGCAGAATCGCAAGTTGGAGAATTCTTGGATGAGCAAACTCCAAGATCAACTCAAGCAATTCTTGGCTTCTTTCGAAGACAATTTGGTGATAGAGGACAGCGATGAATTGATCATTGAAGAGGTCCAGTTCAACGAATGGTCTCGGGACCAAGCCAATTTCATTCGCCAAGCCACCCACGAAGAGGCCGAGCTGGTTTTAGCTTTTTTCAAGGATCCTACGCAAATGCAAATCCAACCCTCCTTGCAAAATGACTGCGTCGAGGTCGGCATCGAGCATATCCAGGGCGATCGCGTGGTGAACTTTGATGTTTATATCTATTTGCCACAGAACGCCCGCTTTGTTCTCTACACTCCGCGCGGATCTACTTTTTATGAAGATCAGAAGAAAAAGCTCGTCAATGACGGCGTCCGCTCCGTGCACATTCACAAACGCTCTTTAGATGAAGTTCGTCGTCATCGTGCGCGAAGCTTCATTGAGAACAGCGCCGCCTCTTTTCACCCTTCTTTATAGAAGAGCTATTTCAGCTTGTAAGTGGCTTTTTGTAGAGTTCCATTCCTGATAAAATCAACGTCGATCTTATCGGCCGTCTTGAGCAGATTGGGAATAATCATTAAATCATCCATCGAATTCGTCGGATTTCCATTGATGGACTTGATGGTATCGCCTTGTTTGAGCCCGAGCATTTCGTAAAGACTGCCTTTTTCAACGGTTTTCAGCGTAAATCCACTTTGAGGCAGTGAAGGGGCCTTTGTCTGAGACAAATTTTTTGCTTGAACGGGGGTGGCGGGGTTTGAAGTCTGTGCCGGAGCCGGAATTTGTGCGGGCGTCTTCACGACAAATCGACTTTTGACATTCACTTCCGTTTTGATCCAGTTCCAACCGCGATCTTTCACTGCCAGTTTAATATTGCGCTCGCAGGTTTCGGCGGCCTGATCGACCTCTGTTTTCAATTTCTCGTCACCATAGCGGACCTCAACAGAAAGCGTATCTTTAGAGCCGAATTTATTCAGCAGCCCCCACGAAACCGTTGGGATTCCATTCAACCATAGCCCACACTCATTTTGATAATAAGATGTCAGCCACTCTAAGCGGGTGGGTGTATAAGGCTTATCGCCCTCAAATTTTTCAGGTTGGGGAGCGAGGTAGGAACCCGCAAAACCCTTCATCGGAAAAATCATAGAAAAAATCAAAAAGAAGATTAACAAAAATGTCGATTTCAAGGAAACCTCTTTGTCTGAACGACCTGTGGAGAGCGCCGATGAATCGACGTCTCTCAAGTCTAATTTCATTCCCACCTGCTTTGGAATACTTTTTATGGAAGGCCCTCCGTAGCCAGGCCCAAAGGTCCAGTGAAAGTGGCCTTAGAATCTTTTATACAAAAGAACAGCTTTCATCCTCTGTGCTGCATGATCTACCAGGGGGTGCGGATAGGATTTTCCCAGCTGAAAACCTGGCGGTAAATTTTTTTCTTGAGCCCACGCTGGAAAATGAATGTCCTTGTGGGAGAGTTCCCGCAATTCGGGCACATACTGACGAATAAATTCACCGTCGGGATCAAATTTTAAAGACTGAGAAATGGGATTGAAAATACGAAAATAAGGTTGAGCGTCACAGCCCGTGGAAGCGCACCACTGCCAACCCCCATTATTGGCCGCGAAATCAAAATCTAAAAGTTTTTCGGCAAAATATTTTTCCCCCTCTTTCCAACTGATCAAAAGGTCTTTGATCAGGAAACTCGCCGTCACCATCCTGAGACGATTGTGCATCCATCCCGTTTGATTGAGTTGCCTCATAGCCGCGTCGACCAGCGGATAGCCCGTCCTTCCTTCGCACCAGGCCTTGAAGTGCTGACGCGATCCCGGCCATTTGATTTGATCATACTTCAACAGGAACGCCTGCTTATTCACGTGAGGGTATTGATCCAAAACCATCTGGTAAAAATCACGCCAGATCAACTCGGAAAGCCATGTTTGTGCCCCTCGAGAGGGATCTTGCCAAACAGCCCGCACGCATTCCCGAATAGATATCGTTCCGAAACGCAAGTGCAGCGAGAGATGGGAAGTCCCTTTCAAGTGAGGGAAATTTCGATCCTTTTCATAGTGAGAGACTTTCTTCAAAAATATTTTGAGTTGCGCTTTCACGGCCCGTTCACTCAAGGCGACATCTAAAGCGCAGGACCGAAAACCGATTTTCTTCAACGTCAGCTGTTTTTTCTTCAAAGGGGCCAAATTTTTTAATGCGGCCTTAAAATCTTCGATGTGAGAGGCATGCAAGCTTTGCAGCCAGGCTTTTTTATAGGGAGTAAAGACCTTGTAAGGCTGACCATCTTTTTTGCTGATTTCAGAGCCGGCAAAGATGACCTGATCTTTGAAACGATGAAAATCCACTTTTCTTTGCTGGAGGAGTTTTCCTATTATCTGATCTCTTTCCTTCCCGTAGGCCTCATAGTCTTCGTTGGTAAAGACAGCTTCAATGTCATAAAGTCGAACAGCCCGAGGAATTTCTTCGCAGGGATTCCCGGCAAGCCAAAGCAGAGCCGAACCATATTGTTGCAAAGCCTGGTCTAGGTTTTTGAGCGTGGCATGGATGAAATTCACACGCATGTCATCTCGAGCCTCGAGACGATCTAAAATGACCGAATCAAAAACAAAGGCGACAAAAACTTCTTCCGATTCGCTGCAGGCTTGCTGCAAGGCTTTATTGTCACTCAGCCTAAGATCTCTTCTGAGCCAGCAAAGACTGCGCTTGTATTTTACCTTTGCCACCGACTATTTTTCCGATTTCATTTGTGCAGAGATGAATTCAATCCCCTGATTGATCGACTGTTGACTGAAAAAGTAGACCGCTATGTGACCCATCAAAGGCACTCGCAAAGTCTTTACGGGAACGGATTTATCTTCTAAAGCCCTTTGCATCTTATCCATTTGCTCGATTTCGACGAGATGATCCCACTCACCATGGTAAAGGAAAACGGGCGGAGAATTCTTTTGAACGTGATTCACCGGCGAAGCCTCTTTCCATAAATCAGGCTTTTGTGCAAAAGTAAAACCAAGAAATCTTGAGACCAAAGGGGATTCGGGCCAGGCCGTTAAGTCCGCAGGAGTTCCCCCGGCAACGATGGCTTTCAAACCTAATGTAGGATCTAATCCAACCAAAAGGATAAGATGCGCGCCGGCAGAATAGCCCCAGCCCGAAACTTGCTGGGGATCTACTGCATATTTTTCGGCGTGGGACCTGAGCCAGACAACGGCGTCACGCACATCCTCCACCGCTTTGGGATAAAGACTTTGCGGCGCCAGACGGTAAGTGATGTTAAAGGCCGCGAAACCAGCGGTTGCCAAATCTTCACAAATACCCTGCATATCGCCGGCCCGCTTGTTCCAACTTCCTCCATGAGCGACAACGACGACAGGCTTCAGGCCTTGTTTGAGCGGCAGATACATCTCTGCTTTGAGGGACTGTCCATCGATCGTTTTAAAAACAATATCTTTCTCTACTTTATAGGCCCTGGCCTGAGCAAAGCAGGGAATGTTCCAAAGAAATGACCCGCAAATTAAAAGGTCAAAAATGACCGCATGAAATCCGTTCATAAGCTCTCCAAGTGATCGATTAAGGTTCGCAAGGCCCAAGTGACGGCCTCTCCCATATCATTGCCACTGAAGCCGAAATCGTTTCGAATGTCATACCAGATCTTCGCATTGACCAAAGAGGTCACCAAAGCGAGACGTTTCATGCTTTCGGGCTTCAGAACAAGTTTCTTTTCTTGAATGATTTTGTCAATCATTGCTTGAGTCAATTTTTTGCGAAAGAGAACGCGAGCCTCCTGCCCGAAAGGCGAAAGCAGATAGGCCATGGTCAAAGATTCATGCTGATCAAAAAGGGCGAAAGCATTTTTGCCAAAGCCGACAAAATCGAGAGTCTGCATTTGCTCTGCACTGGCTTGAATATATCTTAAAAGATAAGCGTCCATCGATTCATGCAAAGTTTTTTTGTCTTTAAAAAAACGAAAAATCGTTCTCTGGGTAATTCCCGAACGAAGGGCGATTTCCTCCATCTGGACTTCGCCCCCGCGTCTTTCGACAAGAAGATCCACCAATGTCTCAATGATTCTTTTCTGAGTTTGAGCCGATTTTTCAACCCTTGCTGAATTGTCATACCGTCTTCTAAATTCTTGTTTTTTAGCAGTTTTTTTTGTCTTCGTGGGCTTCACAGCCTTATTTTATAATTTAACTTTGGCGAAAGCAATAAATTAATGTCACAATGACTGACATAAATTTAAAAAAGGATCAACTTTTGAAAATTGCAGTTATTGGTGCCGGAATCAGCGGCTTAGGTTCAGCTTGGTTGCTTTCGCAAAAACACGAAGTGCATCTCTTTGAGTCAGAAAGTCGACTCGGAGGCCACGCCCATACGGTTATGATCAATGAATCGGATCGATCCGTTCCGATCGATACAGGTTTCCTTGTCTACAATGAGGTGACCTACCCTCACCTCATTGCCTTTTTCAAAGCCCTCCATGTTGAGACCGTCAGTTCAGATATGTCGCTCTCCGTCCAAGTGAAGGATAAAAAATTAGAATGGAGTGGGACTAATCTTAATACTATTTATAGTCAAAGAGCAAATATTCTGAAAATTTCTTTCCATCGAATGTTGCTCGAGATTCTCCGGTTTGGCCGAGAAGCAGAAGCGAATGTGCATTTATCACGTCGGCATGCATGGACTTTGGGGGAACTCTTGAACCAACGCCAATACTCCCGAGACTTCAGGACCGATTATCTTCTGCCCATCGGCGCGGCTATTTGGTCCACGCCCGAAGAAAGGATGTTGGATTTCCCCGCAGCTACTTTTTTGACTTTCTTCATCAATCACAAGCTTCTGCAAGTGAACGATCGTCCTGTTTGGAGAACCGTTAAGAACGGCTCCATTCAATATGTGCAAAAGGCTGCCGCGGCCATCGCAAAAATCCACCTGAGTTCCCCGGTCCTTGCGGTGGAACGCCTTGCGGGGAAGGTCTTTGTTCAAATAAAAGGGGAGCGCCTTGAATTTGACCGCGTCGTGCTCGCGACGCACGCTCCGATTACGGCAAAAATTTTAAAAAATCAGTCTGATCATGAAAAACAAATTCTCTCGGCTATTCTCTTTGAAGCCAATCGCACTCTCTTGCACACCGATGCGACCCTGATGCCCCAGGCGTCGCGCTGCTGGTCTTCGTGGAATGTTTACGGATCGGCTTCGCTGGAAAGAAGAAACGTCTCTTTGACTTATTATTTGAATAAGCTCCAAGCCTTGCCAACCCAGCAGAATTATTTTGTGACATTAAATCCCAGCCGCGAAGTTCAAGGGGTTCTGCGCGAATTTGATTACTCTCATCCTCAATTCGACCAGGCGGCCGTACGTGCGCAACGGGATCTTCCCAGCATTCAAGGTCAAGGTGGCGTCTACTATGCCGGAGCCTGGTCACGCTATGGATTCCACGAAGATGGTCTTTTAAGCGCAGTTAATGTGGCTGCGCTCATGGATATTTCCCCACCTTGGAAGATTTCGTGAAGAGTCTTTTTATAGGCCAAGGCCATGTGTATCACAGTCGAGAGGCAGGCGCCCGCCATAGCTTTCGCTATCCGACTTTCTTTTTGCAGTTCAGCTGCAGCCAAGAAGATCAATTGCAAAAGCAGTTGCGAAAACAATTCTACGGAGCCCTCTCTCTTTCTTCTCGCCAATACTTAGACGGCCAAGAAGGGAGCTTTGATGAAAATATCAAAAAATTTCTTTCTGAATTTTGTGATTACAAGGCCCAAGATGTTTTTCTCCAGACACTGCCTAAAATGTTTGGCTACGCCTTCAATCCCGTGAGTTTTTGGTTCTGCAAAAAAGACCAAGAACTCGAGGCCGTTCTCGTTGAAGTCAATAACACCTTCGGCGAACGACATTTTTATTGGATCCAGCCCTCAGCAAAAATCACAGAAACTCAATGGCTCAAAGCCGAAAAGGTTTTTCATGTCTCTCCTTTTTTCCCGGTCGAGGGCTATTACCAATTTCGCTTTCAATTGAATGCTCAACATTCGCGAGTCGATATAAATTATCACGGGCCTGACGAAAAGCTCCGCTTAGCCACTTGGGTGAGCGGTCAATTGACTCATCTCGAAGAAATTCACTTATTGCCGCTTCTGAGCCGTTACGGTTGGATGACTCCCTTAATCCTTATTCGAATTCATTTTCAAGCACTTCGGCTTTGGTTAAAGAAATCTCGCTTCTATTCAAAACCCGCACTCCCTGGAAAGAAGGTCTCGTCATGAAAGGTCCCTCCGTTCGAACCCTCATGTTTTTACAAATCCTGCGTAAAGCCAAACACGGAACGGTCGATTTAATCCTGCCCGATGGCCGTCGCGAAAATTACGGAGAGGGCACTCCCGTCATTCGAGTCGAAGTGCGCACCTGGGAAGCCATTGATCTTCTCTTCAATAAAGGGGACCTGGGACTAGCTGAAGCCATTGTTGAGAATTCTCTGGTGGTGGATGATGTTGTTGCCCTGGTGCAATGGGCTTGCCTCAACGATCAGGATTTAGGGCAGGCCTTGCACGGGACATGGTACGGGAATCTGGCCGCGAAAATACGCCACCTCATGAATTATAATAACCGTCGAGGGGCACAGAAAAATATTATGGCCCATTACGATCTTGGAAATGAATTCTACCGCCTTTGGCTAGACCCTTCGATGACTTATTCTTCGGCTTTGTTCGATCATCCCGAACAATCCCTGCAAGAAGCGCAGATGAGAAAATATGATCGCATCATCGATTCACTTCAGCTCAAAGCAGGCGATCATATCTTAGAAATTGGCTGCGGCTGGGGCGGCTTTTTCAGTCGGGCTGTCGAGCGGACCGGCTGCCAAGTGACGGCCGTTATGAACTCTCCCGAGCAGGCGCGGCACAATCGCGGCCGCATCGAAGATCAAAAAATGTCGAAGCATGTGAATCTCATTCAGCAGGATTACCGAGATATTCAAGGGCAGTTCGATAAAGTTGTTTCGATTGAAATGATTGAAGCCGTGGGCGAACAATACTGGGACACCTTTTTTGGTAAGGTCGGCAATTCTTTAAAAGCAAAAGGCGCGGCGGTGATCCAAGGTATTACCATTCGTGAGGACCTTTTCTATTCTTACCGGAAAAGCACGGACTTCATTCAGCAATACGTTTTCCCAGGCGGAATGCTCCTGACCAACGGCACTTTTCAGGACAGGGGCCAAAAAAATGGGATGAATCTCGAGGAAGCCTTCGAGTTCGGGCTTTCCTATGCAGCCACCTTAAAAGCCTGGAGACAAAATTTTAAGCAAGCGGCACCTCACATCTTAGCGATGGGCTTTGACGAAAAATTCATGCGCCTTTGGAACCTCTATCTCGCCTACTGCGAAGGAGCATTCCGAGCAGGGCGCATCAATGTCGGGCAATTTTCTTTGATCAGATAATAAAGACGATCTCACAAGGAGAGGCTTATGTTGAGTTTTTTGATTGATATGACAGAGCGTGGATTAGTGCCGAATCCTCTTTTGCGATCGCCATGGCGGCTCGCTTTCCCAACTCGCGCATCACGGCCGTCTCTAACTCGATGTCTCAGAGAAAATTCATCGAAAAATTGGCATACGCTCAGAATTTAAATAATGTAACGATTCTCACTCGTGACGTGAGTGAACTGGAAGACTTCGCCTCAGCACTCGATAAGTTCGATCGTGTGGTTTCGATCGAGATGCTGGAGCATTTTCGCAACTACGAAGTTCTTTTGAATCGAATCAGCAAATGGCTTCGCCCTGACGGGAAAGTCTTTATCCACATTTTTACCCACAAGCAGTTCCCTTACCTTTTTGAAACGGAGGGCGCCGACAATTGGATGGGGAAATATTTCTTCACCGGTGGACAAATGCCTAGCCATTCACTTCTGTTTGCTTTTCAAAAAGACTTAAGGATTGAAAAAGACTGGACTTGGAAAGGGATTCATTACCGGAAAACTTCGGAGGCCTGGCTTGAAAATCTTCATTTGCACCGAGACGAAATCATGTCGATCTTAGAGAAGGTCTATGGCAAAATCGATGCTATTCGCTGGTTTCATCGCTGGAAAGTTTTCTTTTTAGCCGTCGCAGAACTTTTCGGCTACGATAAGGGCTCAGAATGGGGAGTTTCGCACTACCTCCTGTCACAGAAAGGTTAGTCTGTTTTGAAAACACCATTACGCTTTATTTTTTCTTCTATTCTTATCTGCATGCTGATCGTCACGACCTGGGCCAGTCTACAAGAAAGTGTCTTCGTGGGGGGAGATAAGCTCTTCAGCCAACCCTGGGGCATTGCGACTCTCGCAGACGCTTATTTTGCCTTTTTGACATTCTATTTTTGGGTTTACTATAAGGAACGATCTTTGCTTTCTCGGTTGATCTGGTTCGTGGCGATCATGCTGCTTGGAAATATAGCGATGTCTTTGTATGCTCTCTTGCAGATTCGAAAAAGCAAAACAGATACGATGGAAGGATTTTTATTGCGACCCGCAGGCTCTAAGCCATGATAAAAAAGCTAAAGCCCGTGATTTTTTTGCCAGGAGAGGACCTCGATGCTGAACTTCTTTACCCCTAGGAGGGGAACCCCATGGAAGCATATTTAGGCGCTATTTTGGCGATTCTCCTTCTCATGCACATCGTTTTTTTCATCGCCGTCAAAATTCGTAGAAACGATATGATTGATGCTATTTGGGGCCCTGGATTTTTGGTGACCGCAGCGGGAGCTTTTCTTGGCGAAAGTTTCAACAGAACTGATTTTCAATGGGGACCACGACAGATTCTTCTTCTTTTGTGTCTTAGCGTCTGGGCCTTTCGACTTTTTTTTCATCTGGGCCTGCGTACATTAAAAAGAAAGGACGAGGACATTCGTTATCGCAATTGGCGCAAGGAATGGGGCGCAGGTTGGATTTTAAGATCCTACCTGCAGGTTTTCCTTTTACAGGGTCTTTGCATGTTTGTTATTTCGCTTCCCGTGATCGAATTGATTCATCTTTCGCCGACCGATGTTGATTTCAGCGTTTACTTAGGTACAGGAATTTGGTTTTTCGGATTTATTTTTGAAGCTGTCAGCGACTACCAACTACAAGCTTTCTCGGCCCAGCCTAAAAATAAGGGCCTTATCATGAAACAAGGGCTATGGAGTTGGTCACGTCATCCTAACTATTTTGGCGAAGTTGTTCAATGGTGGGGATTTTACGTGATGGTCATCACTTTATCCAGCGCCTGGTTTACGGTGCTATCGCCTTTAGCCATCACCTTCTTGATTCTCAAGGTTTCGGGTGTCCCGATGCTTGAAAAACTGATGCGATCACGTCCCGGCTATAAAGACTATGAACAGAAAACTTCTATCTTTATTCCCTGGCCGCCGGCGAAGTGAATTTCAAGGCAAAATGCTAATTTTCTGTTTTAAGCTGGCATAGCCTTTCCAGGGATCTTGCTTCTGCTGAGCGAGGCGTTTCAAAACAGCCCTCATGTCGAAGAGATCCGAGCCTTTGATCTTTTGCAATTCAGACCAAGCCAGAGGCAAAGCCACCACAGGCCGTCCCTTCGCCCGCAAAGAGTAGGGCGCAATGGCGGTGGCGCCAACTCCATTGCGAAGATAATCTAAAAATATTTTTCCTTTTCTTTTTTGCTTTGAGATTTCTGTCGTATAAAGTTCTGGATGTTCCTCGACCAAGCTTTGAGACAAGGCCTTCGCAAAGGCCTTTCCTTGCTCCCAAGAATAAATGGGCGCCAGGGGCACATGCAAGTGCAGACCTTTTCCGCCCGTGGTCTTTAGAAAAGATTTGAGTGAAAGGCGCTCCAGAATTTCTTTCATCTGCAAAGCCCCTTGGACAACCTTCTTCCAAGGGAGGCCAGCATCGGGATCTAAATCAAAAATCAACTGATCAGGATGTGAATCTTGATCCACATGACATTGCCAGGTGTGGAACTCAAGCACGCCCCATTGCACAAGTTGTAAGAGTCCTTCTGGGGAATCGATAAAAGAGACCTTTTGCTCTTGGATGGCATCTTCATGAACGTCCGCCATACCGCTGTGATCAATATGTTTTTGAAAAAAACAAGCGGCGCCTGCGCCGGAAGGGCAGCGCAAAAAAGAAAGAGGTCTATTGCGCAAATGTTTGAGCATCCAAGGCGAGACGCTCTGGTAATAATTGGCAACGTCCAATTTGGTGATTTTTTCATTTTCGTAAATAAGACGATCGGGATGCGTGATGTGAAACGAAGAGGCTGTCCCCTTGTTTTCTGCCTTGGGTTTCGTCGGTTTTTCAAGCCGAACTTCTTTGGCCTTCTTATCTTCACGCAATCCGAGATAAGACGCATGACGTAAAATTTGATCATGGGTCCATGCCTTGAACTCGACTTCTGCAATCAATTGGGGTTTGAGCCAATGAATTCTGGACGACCGAGCAGGGTTTTTTAAAGTGAAAGGCGTTTTAGTAGATTCTAACTTTGCGAATTTTTTCAACAGAGAATCGATACACTCGCCAGTGAAACCTGTCCCAACCCGCCCTACATAGCGAAATTGATCCCCTTCAAAAACGCCCATCAAAAGAGCACCGAAACCGATACGCGATCCCGCAGGATCGGTATAGCCGCCAATCACAAATTCTTGCCGGTGAGAGCATTTGATTTTCTGCCAGGCTGAATTTCTTCCCGGGCGATAAGGCTTGTTGCGATCTTTTGCGATGATCCCCTCTTGCCCTTCACGACAGGACTGAGCGAGAAGAGCTTCTCCCTCCCCGCGGACATGTTCACTGAATAAAATCTGCGGATGTTTCGCCGCCTGCAAAACTTTCTTCAAAATCTGTTTACGGTTTTCTAAAGGCTCTTGCCGGTAGTCCACTCCATCCAAATAAAGCAGATCAAAGACGTAATAGATCAAATCCTGCGATTTTTCTTCGCTGAGCGCCTTCTGCAGGATCGAAAAATTAGAGTGACCTTCGTCATCCATCGCGATGATTTCACCGTCCAGAATGACAGACTTCACCTTGAGTTCGCGCAGAGCTTGGGCAATGGCCGGATATTTTTTCGTCCAATCGAGGCCGTTGCGTGTGAAAATTTGGACTTTCTTATTCTTTATTGTCGCGAGGCTACGGTAACCATCAAATTTAATTTCGTGAATCCACTGGCTTCCTTGAGGGACTTGGTCAACCAGTTCAGCCAATTGAGGCGAAAGATCCTCCGGCCAAGGACTTAGTTTCAATTTATTTTTTTGTAGGCTTGTCTTTGCTTTTAGAGGCTGTGCGCGATCCGTTCTCTTGATCAAAAGCCATTGGCTTTTGCGGCCACTTTTCTGTTGCGTCCTTTGCAACAACCAAAGACCTTTGAGTTTCTTTCCCTTCAATTCAAATTCGAGATGGCCTTTTTGCAAAGCCTCTTTGATATGATTTGGCGGGACCCAGGTCCCTTTATCCCAAATCTTGACAAGCCCCGCCCCGTATTCCCCTTCAGGGATGCGGCCCTTAAACTGAGCGTAGTCAATCGGATGATCTTCAACTTCGACGGCCAGACGCTTCTCGCCGACATTGACGGACGGTCCCTTAGGGACAGCCCAACTTTTCAAGGTCCCGAAGGCTTCCAGTCGGAAATCGTAATGCAAGTGCGACGCCCAATGCTCTTGCACGACAAAAATCGGAGCATTCCGCGAAGACTTCCCGCTTTGGGGTTCCTTTGTTTTCTTAAAATTTCTTTTTTTTCGATACTCTTGCAGGCTCATCCGTTCATTCCCATGCTAGTGAAGATGTTTCCGCTCTTTAACTGCACCGCGCGTTTTCTTGGAAGCGAGACTACGGCGGAGCAAAGGCATCAGATCCAGAACCTGCGAAGAACTCTTCGTTTCTTTTTCAACGAAGTCATTTGTAATTTCGGTGGCTTTGCCGGCCTTCACTTTGGCTTTGACCATCTTCAGAATATCTTCACGGTAAGTATCTTCGTAGGAATCAGGTTTCCAAGGAGAGGTCATATCTTCAATGAGCTTTTCCGCCATTTCTACTTCTTTGCTGGCCGTTTTGGAAACGGGAACTTCTTTTTTCCAGTCTCCGAGCTCACGCAGTTCTTTCACGTCTTCGGCAAAATGCAGAAGTTCCAATAGAAGGAACTCCCCGCGGGCAATAAGGGCCACCAGGTGCTGCTTCGTGTGAAGGACAATTTTTGCAATGGCGACCTTATTGCTTTTCAAAAGGGCCTCACACAGAAGCTTATAGGCCTTCTCGCCGCCTTTGTTGGGAAGCAGATAGTAGGCTTTGTCAAAAAAGACAGGATCAATCTCACCCAGTTCAACAAAATTTTCTATGTCGATGGTCTGCGTGGCTTTAGGATTCGCCTTTTTGAAATCAGCCTCGGTCATCACGACGTAATTACCTTTTTTGTATTCGTAGGCCTTGACGGTGTCGGAGTGGGTCACCTCTTCGCCGGAGGATTTATTATAATATTTGTAGCCGACCGGAGAAAGATTGCTGGGATCAAGCATGGTGAAATGGATCCCTTCTTTTTCTCGCGCAGAGACGAGTCTGACATTTATATTCACAAGACCGAAGCTGATAGCCCCGTTCCAGAGTCCTCGGCCATGGCCTTCATGTTCTTTTTTAGGAGTCGCTGATTTCTTTTTTTTCTTTGCCATTTTTGCATGCCCTTTCCGTTCTTTCAGAATAATTTCGCTTAATGACTTATGTGATGGCAGCAAAAAACGAACCTCATTAGAGAACGCAGGAAAAGGCTTTTCCCTCCAAAAAAAGGGATTTCTGCCCCACAAAAATGAAAAGTGCCCTCTTTGAATCAAGTCTAGAAAGTGATATTCTGTTTTTTGAGGAGACTCGATGCCGAAATCTTCCGCCAAAATAAGCACTCACCATCAAAACTCTCTCAAGGATTCGATCAGTCGCGGAGCGCAAAGCAATGTGACCGGAAGATATAATCACACTCAAACCCAAGCTGATTTGCAAGACTATGGCTGGCTCGATAACGACCAAGAAAAATCGGCCCTGCAAACGGAGTTTTTTGAAGACCACGCCCAGACGATCATTGCGCAAAATGACAGTCCCGATATTGGTTTCACTTACAGTATTAATCCCTATCGCGGTTGTGAACATGGCTGCATCTACTGTTACGCACGCCCCACCCATGAGTATTTAAGCCTTTCACCCGGCCTGGATTTTGAATCCAAGATTTTCGTCAAATACAAAGCACCCGAGCTTCTGCGGAAAAAACTTCTTTCCAAAGCCTGGACAGGTGAAGTTATTTTTTTCAGCGGCGTCACGGACTGTTACCAACCTGTCGAAAGGCGCTTGCAGATCACCCGCAAATGTCTAGAGGTCGCCCTGGAGTTCCGCAATCCCGTGGCCATCATCACGAAGAACCAACTCATCCGCCGTGACATCGATCTCCTTCAAGAAATGGCGAGCTATCACGGCGTCGTGGTTTATCTTTCCATCACGACTTTAAAGCCCGAGCTTGCCCGCGTGATGGAACCACGCACCTCCACTCCGCAAGCTCGGTTGAAGGCCATCGAAGATCTCGCAAAGGCCGGCGTCCCTGTCGGGGTGAACGTCGCTCCCATTATTCCAGGGCTCACCGACCAGGAAATGCCTGACATTTTAAAAGCGGCCGCAGAGGTCGGGGCTAAATGGGCGGGCTATACTCCTGTGCGTCTTCCATCGACGGTGGCTCCTTTGTTTGAAGAGTGGCTCGAAACGCATTTTCCAGAAAGAAAAAATAAAATTCTCAATGCCGTACGGTCCTGCCGTGACGGGAAATTAAATGATCCCGCCTTCGGCACGCGCATGCAGGGAACAGGTCCCCGTGCAGACATGCTGGCCGAACTCTTTCATGTTTTCACTAAGAAAAATAAATTGAATTTAGATCGCGTTTCGCTTTCGGCCGATTCGTTTAGAAAGCCTCCCGCGCTGACACCTCAATTGTCATTTGATTTATGATTGTTTTCCGGAATAGGTCTTGCACTCGAAAGCTCGGAGCTTTCGGATGGAGGAAAAATGCCTGAGCATTATGACGTGATTATCGTGGGCGCTGGAGCGGCTGGGCTCGCTTGTGCCCACCAACTTCTCCAAGAAAACCTGCAGGTGTTGATGATCGAAGCCCGGGACCGAATCGGCGGGCGCATGCACACCGTGACAGGAGAAACTTCTTCGGTGCCGATCGAATTGGGAGCCGAATTCATTCATGGCGCTCCGCCCGTCACCCTTGAATTGATGCAGACATTTCAACAGTCTTTTTACGATGTGACAGATCTTCATCATTTCTTTTCTCATTCAAAGCTCAAAGAGCTTCCTCATTTTTTTGATGAGCTGGGCAAGATCATGCCCTCTGAGAAATCTGCAAAAAAAGACGAATCCGTTCAAGATTTTTTGGATTCTCATAAAAAAATAAAAAGCCCCTGGAAAGATTTATTTCGTGCCTTCGTTGAAGGATTTCAGGCTGCTGACACCCATCTCATGAGTCGACAGGCGCTAGCTGAAGCCGAACAAACCCATGATCCCGCTCTCAATGGAAGCGAACTTTTTCGACCTACAGCTGGCTACGGAACCTTGATTCGAGCTTTGAGCCATCTGGTTTTGCAAAAAGACAGGCTGAAATTGAATCTTGCCGTGCATGAGGTGGAGTGGTCTCGCAATGAAGTGAAAGTTTTTTGCCGGTCCCGTCTGAACCAGAAGATCCAGTCTTTTTCGGCGGCGAAACTCGTGATGACAGTTCCCTTAGGAGTCCTCAAAGCAAAAGAGGCCGACCAGGTAAACGTTTCCTGGAACCCTCGTCCTGCTCGACTCACTTCCGCTTTAGAAGCCATGCATATGGGTCACGTGCAGAAGTTGATCTTTCGCTTTCACGAACGTTTTTGGGAAAATCTGTGTCAGGAAAAACCTCTTTCATTTGTCCACTTGGGACCTGAAACCTATTTTCCGACGTGGTGGACCCTTCTGCCGTTGCGTTCGCCCGATTTAATTGCGTGGCAAGGAGGACCTAAAGCTCAAGAAATGAGCGCTTGGTCTAAGGATCAAAAAATCGAAATCGCTCTTAAAACTCTGAGCCAATGGAGCGGCCAAAAAATCTCTCACCTGATCGATCAGCTTCAATTCTGTGAAAGTCATGACTGGACGTCGGATCCTTACGCGCGCGGCGCCTACAGTTATATCCAAACAAATGGAACAGCCGCTGCAAAAAATCTGTCTCGTCCGATCGAGAAGACCCTTTATTTCGCGGGCGAGGCTACATGTTCGGGTTCCGACCGGGGCACTGTTCACGGCGCTCTCCAATCGGGATTCAGGGTCGCCGAACATATTCTTAAGCAGAGGCAAATCTCCCGGCGAGAATAAGATAATTGCCTCATTTCCTCGCCCTCGCAAGCAGCCGAATCTTTTTCCTCCTGTGTGTAAAGGGGAACAGCCTTTGCAAACAACCTCAAAAGTTCGCCCCTTCAGCCCCTCACCTGTGACAGGAGAATAAAATGGCTCAGCAGAATTTAGAAAATAGTAATAGGATCACCTCGACGAAAATGCCGAAGTGGCCCACGCGCGAAAAAGATAAGAGCCGTCACGCCATTACGACTGAAGATAAAAGTCCTCAGGAAGTTTATTCATTCTGGCGAGACCTGCAGAATCTTCCTCGTTTCTTTCAGTGAAAAAGACGAATGTATTAAAGGCGTCATGCACTGATGGAATTTCCTGCAAAAATAGAAAATGAAAAAACAATCGTTGAACCCTTGGATAAAGTGGTTCAGCATCTTGAGGAAGAAGCGCGGATGGTCCTTCCGGGGATTCAGGCTCTTTTTGGTTTTCAACTAATCGCCGTTTTTAATCAACGCTTTACCGACTTATCAGAACCGACGCAAATTCTTCACTTGATTGCTCTATTGTGCACAGCCTCGTCGGTGCTTTTCGTGCTCACTCCAGCGGCCTACCATCGGCAGGCCGAGCCGGGGAAAATATCTCCGCGCTTTTGCCGCCTGGGTACCCGCCTTCTCACCCTCTCGCTCTTCCCTTTAGCTTTAGGAATAAGCTTGGATCTTTATGTCATCAGTCGCCTTATTTTAGACTCTATCCTTGTTGATATGGCTATAGCCTCCATCAGCTTCGTTCTGCTTTTAACGGCTTGGTTTCTTTTTCCACAATGGGCGAAAGTAAAAAATAAATGAAAAATCCTTTCTCTTCTGCAAGATATTGATCCTGGTGGAAATTTCAGACAATTTTGACAGGGTGGTTGAAATTTAGCAGCAGTCATGGCTTACTCAGCCTACTTATGAATAAAGCTCTTGTTCGCCTCATGGCTGGTTTCCGACGTTTTAGAGAAAAGTATTTTCAAGACAGTTTAGAGAATTCATTTTATCGACGCCTCTCTTCAATTGGCCAGAATCCTCGCACCTTGATGATCGGTTGCAGTGACTCACGCGTCGATCCCGCCATTTTGACCGATGCGGCTCCGGGTGAACTTTTCGTGATTCGCAACGTCGCCAATCTTGTCCCCCCCCGTGAATCGACCGCGGGTGGTTTTCACGGAACAAGTTCGGCCATCGAATTTGCCGTCGTGAATCTTAAAGTCGAAAATATTATCATTTTAGGTCATCGTCAGTGTGGAGGCATCCGTGCTCTGATGAGCGGAGATACAAAAACCTCAGACAGCTACGTAAGTCAATGGATGCAGATCGCCGAGAAAGCCCGTGAGCATGTACTCTGCGAACATGGAGATGCCGACAATGAAACACAATGTCGTTTTGCCGAAATGGAATCACTGAAACTTTCCCTGCAAAATCTGCAAACTTTCCCCTTTGTTCGCGAGGCCATTCAGACACGCCAGATGAATGTCATCGGAGTTTATTTCGATCTCGAAGAAGGACAACTGTGGGAGTACGACGAACCTTCAGGTGAATTCCGTCAGCTCGAACTTTAAACAAAATTTTATATATTTGAATTTAAGAAAAATCTAGCTTTTGATATTTAAACAAATATACCGATCGCGTCATGTGAGATCTTTGCTCTTTCGAAGGCCGCTGGAGCATACTAAAGCCGACCATGAGCTTAAACGAAAGCCTCGACAAAATAGCATTAGCCGAACGTGCAAGGATCGCAGATCTTTTCGCCCAGTCCCATGTTTCCATGGCGATCTTGGTAGGTCCTCACCATGTTGTTGAATTTGCCAATCGCAGTTACGAGGCTTTAATTGATCGCAAAAACATCAAAGGGATGCCGATTGCACAGGCCATACCGGAGATTTCTGCTCAAGGTTTTATTGAGCTTCTCGATCAAGTTTATGAAAAAAGCCAGCGCTTTGAAGCGCGTGAAAGATCAATCTATCTTAAAAATTCTCTGACGGGCTCGATGAATGAGCTCTTTCTTGATTTCAGTTACGATCCACTGAAGGACTCTCGTGGAAAAACAGTGGGTATCATGGTCATTGCTGTGGACGTCACTTTGCAAGTGCGGGCAAGACGCGAAATTGAGCGCGCTAAAGTGGCTCGGGAGATCGAAAAAGAGACACAGATCTTTCAACGTGAAGTTTTGCAAAAGCAGCAGAGCTGGCTCGAATCGATCTTGAATCGACTGCCATCGATTGTCCTCATCATTGAGCCTGGAACGGGGCGTGCGCTCTTTGCTAACAATGTCGCCAAATGGCTTTACGGTGAGGATGTTGTCGAGAAAGGAACGGTCCAACGCTTTTCAAAAATTCGTTTCGTCACGGATGGAACCGGAAAACCTCTCGGCTGGGATGAAGTCCCCTCGACACGAGCCGCACGCGGCGAAAAAATTCAGAACAGTGAAGTGATCGTGACGACGGAAGATGGATCCTTCAATCTTGTCGTGAACAGTGAATTTTTACCGGCTTTTGGTTCGCAGCCGGCGAGCATCTTAATATTCACCCAAGACATCACCGCTATTCGCCTGGCCGAACAAGAAAAGCGTGAAGCCAGTCTGCAAGTGGAAAGCGAGCGCCGCAAACTCTACGCCATCTTCGAACAGGCTCCCGTTGGCATCACCATCGTCGAAGGACCTGAACATATTTATGAGCTGGTCAACGAAAGCTACCGCCGCATGATCCAGGACGATCGGGATTATATTGGCCGCCGCTATGAAGATGTCTTTCCAGAGGTGGCTGGTCAAGGAGTTCTAGAAATCCTGAATGACACTTACCGAACAGGCCGGCCCTATCACGGCGTGGCCGTGCCGATGATGATCCGCGATGCTCAAGATCACTTGCAGCCACGGCATTACGATTTTCTTTTGCAACCCCTCTTTGAAGAAGACGGCTCGATCAAAAGGTTATTGACCATTGTCTTAGATGTCAGCGCTCAAGTCGCTGCGCGATCCTCATTGGAAATTCAGGGGAAAAAAATCCAGGAAAGCGAAGCTCGTTTTCGTCAACTTGCCGATACGATGCCACAAATTGTTTGGACGGCGCGCCCGGATGGCCTTCTTAACTATACAAATCAAAGATGGACAGAATACTCAGGTTCTTCCGACCCAGAAGCCTGGCTGAACTTTGTGCATCCCGAGGACATCGAAAATGTCATGCAAACCTGGACGGCGGCGGTCCAGTCAGGTCAAGCTTATGAGGCCGAATTCCGTTTAAGACGTCAAGTCGATGTGTCCTTTCGCTGGCACCTTGTGCGGGCCGTGCAAATTTTTGACTCGAAAGGACACGTCACCAACTGGTTCGGGACCTGCACCGATATTCAAGATCAAAAAGAAATCCAGGCCGAGATCATCACGGCAAAGGCCAACGCCGAGGCCGCGAACTTTGCTAAGACAGCTTTTTTGGCGAATATGAGTCACGAAATTCGCACGCCCCTGGGGGCTATTTTAGGCTTCACGGATTTGCTCAATATGTCTGATTTAGGTTCGGAGGAAAAAAAATATCTCGATGTCATCGTTCGCAACAGCCACCTTCTCACGCGAGTCATTGACGATATTTTAGATATTTCAAAAATTGAAGCTGGTAAGCTCGATCTTGAGAAAATTCCTTTTTCTCCAAAAAAGATTTTGAATGAAGTCGTCGATCTTTTTAAAGAGAAGGCCCAGGCAAAAAATGTTTCGATGCATCTGACTTTAGATGAAAATGTTCCTCCTGAGCTCATTTCCGATCCTTCACGCCTCCGACAAATCTTGATCAACATTGTTGGCAATGCCGTTAAATTCACCGCTCAGGGAAGCATCGATCTCTTAGCGCAGACACGCGAGTCATCGGATGGAGATGTTTATCTGTTGATCCAAGTCAAGGATACCGGCGTGGGGCTGGATCCCACTCAAGCAAAAAAATTATTTCAACCTTTTACCCAAGCCGAGAGCGGCACCAACCGTAAATTCGGGGGCACCGGCCTAGGACTCGTCATTTCACTGAAGCTCGCACAGGCCTTGGGAGGTGATCTCCGCTTGACCGACAGTGCCCTTCATAAAGGATGCACTTTTGAAATTGAAATTCGCGCCCAAGCTTCGAAAGCGCAAAAAAATTTTCCGCTTGAAGAGGAAAATAAAATAGCGGCTTCGTCTGTACGGCCGAAACGTCTCGAGGGCATTCGTGTTTTGGGAGTGGACGACTCTTCCGATAATCGCACCCTGATGCAGTTTTTCTTGAAGCGTGAAAATGCCGATTATCAAGAAGCGGACAGTGGTGAAAAAGCTTTAGCAAAGATCCGTCAGGGCGATTTTGATATTGTTCTGATGGATATTCAAATGCCCGGAATCGACGGTTACGAAACCGTTCGCATTCTGCGTCAAGAGGGATATAAAAAGCCTATCATTGCTCTGACGGCTCACGCGATGTCGGAGGAAAGACGCCGAACTCTCGCTTCGGGATTTGATGATCATGTAACAAAGCCTATCGACGCTCACTTACTGGTTGAAGCAATTTTAAAACAAACCCACTCTGTTCACCAAAAGCTTTGATATTGCGCCAATATATTGAATTAAAAAATCCAAATTCGAGTTTTAGAAGCTTGTAACGTTATCGAGTTTGGTTACACTAACTGCTGGATTGGGTCCAAGTGGTTTGGGCTCGAACTTTAAAATGAAATTCTCTCAAAGGAGAAAAGATGAAGACGAATCCGTTTTTAATGAAGGCCGCCGTTGCAGGACTTATTGGAGCCGCAGCGCTCATCACCGCACCTGCCCACGCCGCAGACGCACCCGCTACTGACAAAGGTCATTGCGTTGGCGCAAACTCATGCAAAGGCAAAGGCGCTTGCAAACAAGTTGGTAAAAACGATTGTGGTGGCAAAAATGGTTGCGGCGGCAAAGGCTACCTCGAAAAATCAAAAGCGGAATGCGACAAAATGTCTAAAAAAGATAAAAAAATTCATTTCGAAGCAGCTGTCGCTGACGGAAAAATGTAAGCTGAATTGATCACAATGAGGGCATGCAAAGCATGAAGCCAAAATTAGATATAGGGCTCGGACTGCGTGCTCCTCACTACTCTCTCATACTGGATGAAAAACCCCCGGTCTCTTGGTTCGAAGCCCTGTCTGAAAATTATATGGGCCTCACCAGCGGTGGCGGTGGTCGTCCACTGCAAATTCTTGAAAAAATTCGCCAAGATTACCCGCTCGTTCTGCATGGCGTTTCAATGTCGATCGGCTCCGCGGATGATCTTAATTTTGTTTATCTGGAGCAGCTCAAGAAGCTGATCCAGAAAATCCAGCCTGAATGGGTTTCTGACCATGTCTGCTGGACGGGCGTTCAGGGTGAAAATCTGCATGATCTTTTGCCCCTCCCCTACACCCAAGAGGCGCTTCAGCATCTGGTTGGTCGCATTCAGAAAGTGCAGGATTTTTTGGGACGGCGAATGACTTTTGAAAATGTGTCGGCTTATCTTTCTTTCGGGCACTCGGAAATGACCGAATGGGAATTTTTATCAGAACTTGCGCAAAAATCCGACTGTGATCTGTTACTGGACGTGAATAATATCTATGTCAGTTCGGTCAATCAGGGTTTTGATCCCGAAATTTTCCTTCGCTCTTTGCCCCGTGAAAGGGTGAAGCAAATGCATTTAGCCGGGCACTCGGAAGGAGACGGCTGCCTGATCGATACCCACGATGCCCCAGTGACACCCGATGTTTGGAAACTCTATGAAAAAGCCGTGGCGCTTTTTCCAGGCACGCCCACCTTGATTGAGTGGGATGATAAAATTCCCAGCCTGGCCCGCCTGCAAGAAGAGGCCGCTGCGGCCAAAAAAATCTGGGAGACTGTTTTATGAAGACTTCTTCCTCGCTTTCTCTACGTGATTTGCAATTATGGATGAGGTGGATCATCACGGATCCCCGCGGGGTCGAGGAAGCCCTTCATCAACCTCCACAGGGAACTGAAAAACACCTCTCTCGTTATCTGGAGCCTCAACCCTCTGCGCGAAAATGCATCGCCGAGCAAAAGCCGCTTTCTCTTGTTTCAAGGCTCAGTATCTACGCCGAGGCTTACTTTTTGCGCCTGGTGGATGCGATGCAAGCCGACTTCTCCCGTTTGTTCTTGATCTTAGGCGAACATCGCTTTCAAAAACTCGTGGCCGACTACCTCAAGGCCTATCCTTCGCAAAATTCAAATATTGGTGAGGTCGGCCGCCATTTGAGTTCATTTATTCAAGATTATCCAGAAACGGTCGACACTCCTTTTCTGGCTGCTCTGGCGGACCTCGAGTGGCAAAGCATTGAAGTTTTCTATGCGGATGATTTCGAGGAGTTTGATCCACGGGAACTCTCGCGGCTTCAAGAAGACGAGTGGTCACAATTGAAATTGTTCATGAACCCTTCGTCCAGAATTTTGTCTTCGCTTTGGCCACTGGATATTTTTTGGCGGTTAGAAGAGGAAAGCGATCCTCTTTCATTGGCAAAGAATCCCCAAGAAAAAAATTTCTTGCTGTGGCGACAAAAGGGACTCGTGAATTTTCAAATGATTCCCGCCCAGGAAGCTTTTGCCTTTAAGTGCTTTCAGGAAGGGAAAAATCTTTCAGAAACACTTGAGGAAGTCACCGAGCATTTTGCAAGGGAAGACGCTGACGCTCTCAGCGCTTCGGTGATGAGCTTTTTTAGCCGCTGGATCACCGACGGGCTTATTTCCGGAATAAAAACCAATCTCCATGAAAGAGAAAATAAATGAAATCTTTGACCCTATTTTACTCTAGAATGATCCACTTCCTGAACTCGATGAAATGGTTTCCGCTTCTCCTGGCGCGACTGACCGTCGGTTTAGTTTTCGTGAACAGCGGTTGGGGAAAGCTTCACAACCTCCCCAAGGTGATTGAATTTTTTCAGTCGCTCGGAATACCGGGAGCGGAGTACCAGGCTCCTTTCGTTGCGGGAATGGAGCTTGTCGGCGGGATTCTTTTGCTCTTGGGATTAGGAACCCGTCTCGTTTCAATTCCCCTAGCCTTTATCATGGTCATCGCAATCGCAACAGCAAAACAAGGCGATATCACTGAATGGATGGATATTTTGGGATTCTCCGAGTGTCTTTATATCATCCTTTTGCTCGTGCTTCTTTTTCAAGGAGCAGGAATGGCTTCACTCGATCGGTTCTTTTGCCATAACACAGAGTAAAGAAAATCCCTATTGAACCGTCGCCCCACCGAATTGAACCCAGGGCATTTCCCACTGCCCTGTCGAGACGGTCTCTTGAGAAATGTTTTTAATATCATGAAGCATCCGCGCGAGATTCAAAGAAACCATGGTTTCACCTACAGGATAGCGAATTTCGCCATTTTCGATGTAGTAGGAATTCTTTGCGACGCCTGAAATATCTCCGTTTTCAGCGGGCATGCCAGCCGAATAGCGGCACATCAAAATTCCTTTTTTGACCGAACCAATTATTTCTTTAAGAGAAGCCTGGCCGCCTGCCAGTTTCAAATAAGAGCCTTCCGAGCGGGTGGCTTTTTGATTTAATTTTTTGGCGGCGTAATGTCCTAAAAGATAACTCTTCAGAATCCCTTTTTCAAAAAGAGCTTCATTTTGAGTCAAGTATCCATCCGCCGTCCAAAAATTTCTGCTCGCAAAAGAAGAGTCCACAGGATGCGAAGTCAGAGTCCAGGCAGGCGAAGCCACCCGCTCTCCGATTTTGTCTTGGAAAAAACTAGAACGTTTCAGCAGGCGATCTGAACTTAAAAACCCAGCCCAGTGGCCGACGAGATCCTCCATGCAGTGGGGAGTCACGATGACATCCCCTTCAAATTGAGCAGGGACCTTTTGCACTTGCGTTTGCTCGGAGGACTGTTGCAACAACTCTTGAAGGTAGGCCGTTTTCATCAACGAGAGAGGCTGGCCCGCCTGATCGGCCGCAAAATTGAAACCCGTATAGTTAAAGGAAGAGGACTTTTTCCCGTCCTTTGCCGTGAACATGGCAAAGCCTTCGTAATAGCCCTGGCGGCTCGACAAAAGACTTCCTTCGGAGCTGGCTAATATTTTTTCGGTCTTGATGAATTTAATCGTTCCGCCTTCGATGATGATTTTTGGAAAAAAATTTTCCCTTTCTTTCAGCATCTCGGTCAAACAAGAATACATCCACTCTTCGTTGATGGGAGTTTCACCAAAGGAAAACTTTTTTTCTCCTTGAGAAGGAGCAAAACCATTGCCCTCGTCCTGCGGCGAAGCCTGAGCGGCCGTGAAAGAGTCTTGAGCCAAACTCTGGATCGCCTCTGGAGAAAATTGATTGCCACCCACAACGGCCTGCCGCTGATCTAGCAAGGTCTTCAAACGAAGATTTTGATCAAAGGTCGTGCGCAAAAGGGTCAATCGATTGGATTCAATATTGAACTCTTTCGCGATTGTTGAGGAAACGCTGACCATCGCTTGATCCGCGCCCTTCGCTTTCACTTGAGAAAGAGCTTTTTCTGCGGTTGATTGAATGTCCACTATTTGCCTCCAATATGAATTTTACATTTCACTGCAGGACCACCCATGCCAACCGTCATAGGTTGCTTTTTCCCGCAGGTACCGTAGCTCACCCAAGTCATCTCGTCGGAAACCATAGAAACCGTTTTGAGCATATCGAAGGCCACACCCGAAATCGTCGTGTCGATTAAAGCACGTCCCAGTTTCCCCTTTTTAATTTCATAGCCCAGTGGAACACCAAACATAAATTCACTGGTGCTATCCGCTTGGCCATTCGAATGATCCACTAAATAATAGCCATCATCGACAGAAGCGATCATGTCCTCTAGCTTACTTTTCCCCGGCAGAATCGCCGTATTACGCATACGAATCAGAGGTTCATCACTGAAACTCCAGGCCCGGGCGTGCCCTGTGGCCTTTTGCGAGAAATGCATCGCCGTTTCTTTGCTATTCATGAACCCTTTCAGAAGGCCTTCATGGATAAGAACGGTATCTTCGGCAGCCGTTCCTTCATCATCAAAAAGAACCGGCATGGGCGCTTGCTGCCCAAAAGCTGTATGGGCAAAATCCACCAGACTCACGAGAGGTGAAGCGACTTGTTGATTGAGATAACTTCCAGCAACGGAGCCGCCCATGACGATATCGGCTTCCGTCGTATGCCCGATCGCCTCGTGAGCTAAAATTCCTGCGAGACGAGAAGAAAGAATGACTTCTTTGAATCCCCCTTCCGGAGAGATCCCTTTGACTTTATTTTTAAGATGGCGATAGGTCGTTTCCACACACTCTTTGAAGGCCTCAAAATCAGGAAAATTATCTTCAATTTGCCCGCGATCACCGAGCACCTCTTTTGTTTCGACAGGTCCATTTTCAGAGTTCATTCCCAATACGACAACCACGTAGCTGCGGGCGTAATGGGAAAAAGTTTCAGCACCTTCGGAATTAATGCCTTCTTTGATGAAATCCTGTTGAAAGCAGCGCAAGGTGCGATTGGAGAGGTCTGGATATTTCTGCGCGACGTAATCGTCATACTCTTTGAGACGTTGAATCAAATCATTCACCGAGAGCTTCGCCCTCTTCGTCGAACAATCGATCGTGGCTCGGGCTCCCACAACGGAAGCGATGGACACCTCTCGTCCCTTTTGCCGACTTAAGAATTTCGCATTGCTTTGGGCCTCGACTAATATTTTCTCAACGCTCGCCCGATCGATCTGTGGATGGGAGGCGAAGCCCCAACTGCTTTGATGAAATTGACGGGCGGAGATTCCTGATTCTGAAGAGGAGGCATTTCCAACCAATTGACCGTTAAGAAAAGTGAGAGTGAAACTTCTATTTTCTTGGGCCCGCAATTCGGTATAGTTTCCCAATAGTCCTTGGTAAGCATTTAAATTCCATCGATTCATCAGAGTCTCCGTCGGTAAGGGGAAAAAGAAGTATAGGCAAATGGACCGCGTTTTTCAAGGAAAGCTGCTTATTTATTCAGCGTCCTTTGCTTGGTGCGCAGCCCCCTCAGGTAAATTTTCAATGGATCCAGCCTATGTAAATGGCGGCGAGCGATCCCGTCGCCATGGCAAACCAAAGAAAAAGGCCTTGCACAAAAGGTCTTATCCCCACACTTTTTAAGGTTTCTCGTGAAAGACTGGAACCAATCAAAAAGAGCGTCAAAACCATCAGTTTTTTAGCAAGGGCTTCGAGCGAATGACCGAAAGGGACAAGCGCGGGGATCCACGTCACGAGTCCCGCGGCAATGAGAAATCCTAAAATAAACCAGGGTCTTTTGATTTTTTTATTTTCGGAGATTTCTTTTTCTTGCTTCGCGCGAACCATGCCAATGATCATCGCCACGGGAATAATCCAAAGGGCCCTTGCCAATTTAACGGTCGTCCCCACTTCCAGCGCCTGCTGCCCATACTGCAAAGTGGCGCCGACGACAGAGCTCGTATCATGGATCGCGAGTGCACTCCACAACCCGAATTGATTTTGGTCCAGCTGCAATAGATGACCTATCCATGGGAAAAGCAGTAAAGCCGCTGCATTCAGCAGAAAGACTGTTCCCAGGGCGACGGATACCTCTTGGGTCTTCGCCCGAATGACCGGAGCCACCGCCGCGATGGCGCTGCCGCCGCAAATGGCCGTTCCCACACTGATCAGAAGGGAGACATCTTTTGGCGTCTTTAAAGTCTTTCCGAAAATATTCCCCAAAATCAGCGCGGTCGCAATCCCAATGATCGTGTAGCCGATGCCTTGAAGACCTACCTGGGTGACAATATGCAGATTCATTCCGGCCCCTAAGCCCACGACCGAAAGGGCCAGCAGCCGATGAATATTTTTTTTGACCTCGGTCTCGTAGGGATTTCTCAAAACCAAGGCCAGAATCAATCCCAAAAGAAGGGCCCCTCCCGAAGAAATCCATGGAGTGAAAACCAACAGAGCCGCCAGCGGAAAAATAAAATGGGCTTTTGTCATAAGAAAAAATAGCTGCATTTTCACGACAGATCAATGAAACTAGCTGACAAAAGAAGAAAGAAAATCATGAAGCAACCAAGTATTTTAGACCTACGCCCCACCCAGTTTGTCCTGGGGATGAAAGAGATTGAGTCCAAGATTTCTAAAATGGCCGCGTTCACCGAAAGAGAAATGCGAGCCTATTGCGACGATCACGAGATTCCCGTCGTCATCGGACCAAAAAAAGAGCTTTATATGATTGATCATCACCATTTTGCTCGGGCCTGCTGGGAACAGAAAGTGGATTCATACTCCGTCAAGGTCGTCCAGAATCTCAGCCGCAAGAACGAAAAGGATTTTTGGAACATCATGATCAGCAAGGGATGGACTTACCTCCATGATCAATTCGGCATGGGACCCCACTCCCCGCTCTCTCTGCCAACGGACGTGCGCTGTCTGGCCGACGACCCTTATCGCAGTCTCGCCTGGGCCGTTCTTGAGAACGGCTTCATCAAAAAACAAGACATTCCTTTTTTTGAATTTCAATGGGCCGCTTTTTTCCGTTTGAATTTGGATATTCCTCTGCGCAGTAAATCCAATTTCAAAACAGCGATCAGCCTTGCACAAAAATTAGCGCGCTCGAAGGCTGCACGTGAGCTTCCCGGCTTTATAGCCGGGAAGGCCTAAGAAAGGCTTATTGCTTTTCGGCGAGCACCTGCATTTTATAATTCAGTCCAGAGGTTTCATCAAGACTGATGGTCCCCGGTTGGTGGTCAGTTAAAACAAGTTGCGGCTTGAAGTGACTGACTTGGCCCCCTTCGGTGTATTCGACATCACAATTGATCTCAATTCCTTCTTCACCGCTCGGTAAAGGGACTTCATTCGCCAAGAGAATCATTTTAAGTCGAGGGCCATTTTGGGTTTCTTGGATGATGGTGGCTTCCTCACCTACTTGTGTTGTTATCCGCGGCTTAGAAATTAATTTTCCATTTACAAAAATCTGTGCGGATATTTTAAAAAGACTTTTCTTTTCCGTCACCCCACTGGCGAGGGCCACGGTTATAGAACCGGTTAAAAGCAAGATCGTGCTCAGGGCAGAAACCAAAAGGGGTCGTTGAATCGTCCGTGATTTCATCGCTAGAATTCTCCTTCTTAAAGTTGAGTTGGTCATATGGGTCAAAAGATTATTTTGAGAAGATGCGCTCGTCATCGCGAGCAACAGGGTCCCGTATTCCTCCGAACTCGCCTGAGCGGTCGCGCAGGTTTGCTCATCACAATAAATTTCCATTTCAAGGTCCATAAGACGATAAAGGCTGTAGGACCAAGGCGCAAAAAACAAAAGAGTTCGCATGAGCAAGGCTAGGAACTTCCATAAGGGATCGTTTCGCTCGATGTGATGTTTTTCATGCGCAAGACTCTAGTTAATTAGAAGATTCTGTTTCGGCGAAAATTTCTACATCGGCGGAAGGATTTTCCTTCAGCCATTGCATTCTTGAGGTCCAGTCGCCGACATGAATTTCCAGTTTGTTCCCGCTGGGATCTAAAAAATAAAAAGATTCGCCCGGGCTTGTGTTTTCTTGCCATTCTGGAGCACCCGCCGCGTGCAGCCTTTCGCAAAGATCAGGAAAATCACTTAAAGAAACCGAAAAGGCCAAATGACCATAGGAACTGGAATGATTGAAAGGCTCTCGAGCTTGGACAAGCGCCACCCAATCCGCACCTGCGAGGAAGTAGGCCGATTTTCCTTTTCTTTTCGCTAAAGGCTTCAAACCTAAAACTTTCCCATAGAAGAAAAAGGATTCTTCTAAATTCCTTACAGGCAGAGTGATATGGTTAATGCCTCTGATAAAGTCCAATATTTCCTCGTTTTCAAAAAAATAAAATTCTTCTCTTAAGACTTAAGTGACCGAAAGCACTCACATCTCCTCACGGCACTTAACTTGCTAGGAGGCCTATGAAACAAATCCTAATTATTTTGTTTCACAACAACAAGGAGAAAGAAAATGACAAAGAAATTATTGCCCCTCATCGTCGGGCTCGCTTTTGCCTCAACGGCACGCACCCAAACGACGCCACCCGCAAATTCCAGCCTAACGGATGCCCAAGTAGCCGAAGTCTTGATTACGATCAACGAGGGTGAAATTGATGCCGCTAAGATTGCGCAAAGCAAAACCAAGAATAAAGAAGTCAAAGATTTTGCGAAAATGATGGCCGATCAACATAAAGAAAATAAGGAAGAGACAAAAAAAGTTGCGCAAAAAAATTCCATTAGCCCTCACAAAAGCGATCTGAGCAAGTCTCTTCAAGATGACGCAAAAAACTCTAATAAAGATTTAAAAAAAGCGAAGGCTTTTGATAAATCTTATGTTGATCAACAGGTCAGTATGCATGAAAAGGCCCTCGATACTTTAGATAAAACTTTGATCCCTAGCGCTCAAAATGCGGATCTTAAAAGTCATCTGGAAAAAACCAAACAAGCCGTCAGCACTCATTTAGATGAGGCCAAAGCATTGCAGGGTAAGCTCTAGAAATTTGGGCAATTTGACCCGCTCCAAGAAAGAATAAGGAGATTTGTCTCCGGATTTCAAAATGAACGGGTGCTCGTGACTGGTCTCTAAATTGCAAACTTAAATAATCAACTGAAAGGAGCCACATATGGCACAGCAAAATCAACAAGGACAGAAGGTTCAGAATCAAAAGGGTCAAACGACCACAAACGAAAAAAATCCATCGAGGTCGCAAGATCAAGATTGGAACCAAGATTCTTCAAGGACAGGTAAACGCGACAGCGAAGCAGCTGATCGTTCGTCAGCTAGTTCAACAAGCAAAGACACTCGACGCTAATCTTTGAGAATTTTCATCCTTGATGAATCTTGAAGTGAATCCCTTCTTGCGTCATGCAAGAGGGGATTCTATTGAATATTCACAAAATAAATAAGGGATAGATTATGGAAAATTTAGAGAACGCAACTAGACCTCTGGCTTTGATCACCGGAGCATCCAGCGGAATAGGCTACGAGCTTGCAAAAATTTTCGCAAAAAATGGCTTTGATCTGATTATCGCCGCAGAAGATAAGGGTCTTCTCGAAGCCGCCACCGCCTTTAGAAATTTAGGCGCAACTGTTGAAAGCGTGCAAACGGATTTAGCTCAATATGATGGAGTCGAGAATCTCTACAATCGAATTATCTTAGCCGGAAAACCGCTGAGTGCCGTTGCGATCAATGCGGGCGTAGGGGTTGGAGGAGAGTTTGCCGAAACAGATCTGAGAAGTGAATTGAATCTTATCCAGCTCAACATCACCTCAGCCGTGCACTTAACAAAAAGAATTTTGCCCAACCTTATTGCTCAAGGGCATGGACGTATTCTTTTCACTTCCTCCTTAGCAGCAGAAATGCCGGGTCCTTATTACGCTGTCTATGCGGCCTCAAAAGCTTTTTTGCAATCTTTCTCGGAGGCCATCCGCGAAGAGGTCAAAGAAAAAGGCATCTCAGTCACAGCCCTGCAACCCGGCGCGACAGAGACAAATTTCTTTTCCCGCGCAGGTATGCTTGAAACAAAAGCGGGCGTTGGCAAAAAAGACGATCCGGCCGATGTCGCACAAGACGGTTTTGATGCCCTGATGGCCGGCAAAGACCATGTGGTGGCAGGTTCTTTCATGAATAAAGTCCAAGCCACCCTCGGAAAAATTTTGCCCGAAAGCCAGGGCGCAAAAATGCAGGGCCGAAGCGTCAAGCCAGGCTCGGCCTACAACTGATTTTCGCGTTAAATATACTGCCGCCTTAAAAGTTGCACGGTCAAGTGTTCAACGGGTTTAAAACCTTAAGGCACTAAGTGATGAGAATGCTTGATCGCTTCCGCTTTGAGGATAGCTTCGGCTTTATTAATATGACCCCAGCCCGCAAAAGCATGGGCGCAGCCCCGTGGAACCTCTTCGCCGCGAAAGTGTCGAGCGGCTGTTTGATAGTGCTCCACCGCTTTAGCCAGCTCATCGGCAATAGCCTCGTATCGATCGGCTGATTCACTTAATTTTTCGCTCATTTTTTTCTCCCTAGTTGAATCATCTTTTCCACCAGCTCACGGCCTAGTTGGCTTGGCTTCTTTTAAAGCCCAACAGATTCCTATATCTGGGCCACGTGGTCATTGATGTCGACCTCCATGATGAGATCGGTAACAGCAATCCATTAAAGGCGAGCTGTCCTGTTTTGTAAACTAGAGTTCCGCAAATCCCCTGTCTTCTAAAATCGGGATGCTTTCCGACACTTTGGTAACGCCCGAAAAAGGCCTCGTAAAAAATTCCCAGATCACCCACAATTTGATCCTCTTGAAAAGCCCCAAACCAAAAGTCTTTTCCTGACTCGGGAATGAATGAGCATCTTAAAATTCCTTTGTCACGGGGTTGCCGTCTTGACCTTTGCCTCATTAAAAGGCAGACTTCGGTTCATGTCACAAATCATTCGATTCGGAATTCACCGCTTGTTTTTAATTTTTATCTTACTCTCAACGACGGTCGGCTGCGATCAGCTGACCAAAGCCGTTGCAAGAAACACCCTGAGTTCATCAAGTCCCATCGGTTATTTCCACAACAGTCTTGTCCTCGAACATGCCGAAAATCCCGGAGCCTTTATGAACCTGGGTGCATCCCTGCACGAAGGCCTGCGTTTCTGGATTTTTACTTTTGCCGTTTCGATTTTCCTCTTGGGAATGCTGTTTATTCTGTTGCGACAGAATCGCATGAGCAAATGGGTGACGATCGGGATCACCTTGGTCATTGGCGGAGGTTTCGGGAATCTGATCGATCGTATGGATCGCGGCACCGTCACCGATTTCATCAATTTAGGGATTGGCTCGCTCCGCACGGGGATTTTCAATGTCGCCGATATGGCCGTGGTCACTGGTGCCTTGCTGTTGATTTTGGTTTCTTGCAAAACCAAAAAGCCTACTCCGTCATCTTTTCCTTAACCTGGATCCAAAAGTTGAAGCAGGTGATTCTTGGTGATCTCAAGAAAACTGCGGGCCGTTTCTTTCGTTTTCATGCTGCGACTTAAAACCAGAGCGCCCACCATGCTCGAGAAAATAAACTTCATTTTCGCTAAACGCTCCTCGGCCGAACCCCAAGGAAGACCGCGGGAAAGAAGACTCAAAAGACGCTCAATCTTTTTTTCGTAAAGAGCTTTTGCATCGGCCGAGCTGCGATGCAAATCGTTTCCAAGGGCAACAAAAAGACAGCCGCGGCTCACCGCAAGAATGTGTTTTTCAGAGAGATAGCTTTCGATGAAGGAGCGGATAAAATCGGCTCCTTTTATATTTTTCTGATAGTCGTCGGCGAGGCGATCCAACTCACGCAGAATCACCTGGCTAAAAAAATCATCTTTGGATTTAAAATGGCTGTAAAGCGCACCGGAAGAAAGACCCAGCTTTTTCATGATCTGATCGACCGGTGCGCCGTCCGTACCGACCTCTTTCAGGTGGGGAAGAGCCTGCGACAGCATGGCCTCTTTCAATTTTTCTTTTTCGCCCGCCGACGTTCTCATTTTCAATTCCTAGAGTTGAGTGAGTCCACCATCGACAAAAAGCTCAGAGCCTAGAGTGTAAGAAGACTCCGAGGAAAGAAGAAAAGTCACCGTGGCCGCGGCCTCGGCCGGCGTGCCGTAGCGCTTCATAGGATTTTGCTCCGCAATGGCTTTCTTTGTGGCTTCCACCGCTTCCGGAGCGAGGCTGCCAGGTCGACTCCAAATCGGCGTTTCGATGGGTCCCGGGCTGATGACATTAAAGCGAATGCCCTGGGAAACGAATTCCGTTGAAAAAGTTCTGGCAAAGGAGCGAACCGCCGCTTTTGTTGCGCCGTAGACACTGATCGCTGATCCCCCTTGGCTTCCAGTCACCGAGGAATTGATCACGACGGAACTTCCTTGACCTAAAAACGGCAAAGATTTTTGCAAGGTGAAGTAAACGCCTTTCACATTGATATCAAAGATTGTATCAAATTCCTCTTCTGTCACTTGGGTGGCCGGAGTGAATTTAGCAACCCCGGCATTCGCGAAAACGCCGTCCAGGCGGGTGTGTTTTTGTTTAATTTTTGCAAAAAGACCTTCAATTTCTAACAGTTTTCCGACGTCGGCCTGGAAGGCCTCCGCGGCAGGACCTAACTCTTGCTGTGCCTGTTTAAGCGTTTGCGCATCTCGGCCCGTGATGATGACTTTTCCGCCCTCAGTCACAATTTGCTTAGCCGTCGCAAACCCGATACCGCTGTTTCCACCCGTAATTAAGACTGTTTTTCCGTTAAATCTTTGTCCCATAAAGTCTCCTTATTAATAACGATCGTTATCAATACTGAACTTTGATATAAAAGATGTCAATGGCCTCCGCCCGCTTTTTTACAAGAGCGCTTCGCGGAATTGTTCCAGGTGATGTAAAAAAGTGCCTTGACCATTTGGCCCACGAAGTAGGGCATCATTAAATCCCCTGAAAGAAAGCTTAGCAGTTGGAATTCAGTTTAAAATATAATATGAGCTGGGGCAGGCCTGCAAAAGGAGTCTCGGTCATGCCTGTCTATTTTATGAGAAAAGTGGATTTTTGGATCGGCGTCCCCCTCACTTTTTTCTTCACTTTGATCGTGAAACCTTGGTCCCTGTTCAGAAAAAAAGCGGATCGCAAACACGTTAAAAATGTTCTCTTCATTGAGCTTTCAGAAATGGGCAGCGCCATTCTAGCCGATGCCGCGCTCAAAAAAGTCAGCGCCAACTACAAAGCCTATTTCGTTATTTTTAAAAAAAACGCCATCAGCCTTCAGCTTTTAAAAACAATCCCGCCGGAGCGAGTGTGCACTCTGCGCGAAGACAGTTTGCTGAATCTGGTTGTTGATTCCATCCGGTTTATTTTTTGGTGCCGTCGCCATCGCATCGAGGCCTCTGTCGATCTGGAGCTTTTTTCGCGCTTCACCGCTTTGCTGTCGGTGGCTTCGGGGGCCTTCATGCGGATCGGTTACCTCATTCCGAACGGGGAAGGCCTTTACCGCGGAAATTTGCTCACTCACAGTGTCGCCTACAATTCCCATTTGCATATTTCTAAGAATTTTATCTCTTTAGTCGAACCCCTCTTTGCCGAAACGGAGAATGGTTTTTACGTAAAACGCCTGATCACGGATCAAGAGATCGCCTTTGCCCCGGCCGTGATCGCAGAGGTTTCTTTAGAAAAGCTAAGGAATTCTATCCGTGCCGTCTTTCCTCACTATAGCGAACGGACAAAAGTCGTCTTGCTGAACGTCAATGCGGGGGATCTGTTGCCTCAGCGCCGCTGGCCCCTGGCCAATTTTACGGCCCTCGCGCAAAAAATCATGCGCGCCTATCCTGACGTTTTGATTTTACTGACAGGCTCCAAGTCAGAAAAGGATTATGTTTCTCAAGTGGCTTTAAGTCTCCAATCCAAAAATTGTGTCAATTTTGCGGGACATGTGGCCTTTGAAGATCTCCCGGCTTTGTATGTTTTATCGACTTTAATTGTCACGAATGACTCGGGTCCCGCACACTTTGCTTCGGCGGTTGGCTTAAGAACTTTTGTTCTGTTTGGGCCTGAAACGCCGCGCCTCTACGGGCCTCTGCAAAATACGACGTCCATCACCGCAGGCCTTGCTTGCTCTCCTTGCGTGACCGCGAACAATCACCGCAATACGGCCTGCACCGAAAATGTCTGCATGAAAGCGATCTCTCCGGAGCTTGTTTTTTCTTTGATAGATCGACATTTGACCGACACAACCGGGACCAAGAACTTGGCCGAAGAGAATGCCTCCGAAAGTAGGCTCGCTTAATAAGAGAAAGGCATTTCAAGGACTCTTGGGTATCTGGCTGTCGGCTCAAACGGGTTTCGAGCGTAAGAGCAAGCTTTAGCATTTCCTTTTTCGCACTCGGACTCAAGCTGTTCAAGGGCCTCCGCCACGAGAGGATTGGTCGGAGATAAGTCTGAATATTGAATGAGTGCCAAACACATCTCCAGCTTATACAAATGACATAATTTTAATCGAATATCGGTCAATTCGAGAAGATCCACGGGGCTTTCCGCTAAATCGAAACCGCTACTCTCAGTCAATTCCTCACAGGAATTGATAAATCCGTTTTGACAGTTGTACCTCAAAATCGTTTTTAAATTTTCAATAGATTCCATGTCGTTTCTAGAGAGCAGGTCTGCTTCTACCGTTCCACAGCCAGGCATATCATCAATGCAATGACGTGCTTGATAAAGAAGATACTCATCAGGTGTTCTTAATTTACGGTTGCCATTAGGCAGGCGATCTTTTTCTTCAAAATTTGCCCTTGACCATTGAGAGGCATAAGCGCAAGCCGCCGGAAAATTCTCATCACATAAATCTTCAACTGCCTGTTTATAGGGATCTGTTGGAAATCCTTGCTCGGGCGAAAAAATTTTTTCCACAAGAGCCTTCTGAAAATGAAGAAGAAGACGCCTTGCGGCCTCAGGTTTTTCAAGTTGATTAGCACGCCGGCGCAAAAGAATTTTGACCTGATCTCCCACGCTGGGTTCATTCACTTCTTCCTTGGCTTCAACGCTTGCGATGGATCGGTCAGGCGAAAATTTCCCCTGTCGTTGTAAAAGAGGAGAATTTTTTGCTGCTTGAACTTCTGATTTTTCGGTCTCTCTTCTCGAGGGGGCGCGCTTATTAAGAAAGGCCCCTAAAATTAAAAAGGCAACGGCAGATAAGGTTTTTTTGTTCGGCACATTTTCTCCCTTAAGAACTTTGCTGCAAAGTCCTCACCAGGCCGTCAAATGCACGCAGTCATCCTTAGGGTGGATAAGCATTGGGCAGTCGTCCAAGAAAAGTAAACATCTGTAAAGCATTTGCTCTATGCTGAAGTCTTTGCTCTAATGACGGCTATCGCTCTTCACTAGCTCTTCACTAGCTCTTCACTTTGATTAATTCTAAGGAAAGGAATTTTTCATGACACTCCTCGGACGCATTTTCACTCTTGTTCTGATCTCTCTCCCCGCTTTTTCTGCCATGAAAGTCTCTACTTACTCGAACCCTGCGGGCTCTCGCCGTTATTTTTTATTTACCCCTTCTCAATATGACGGGAAGACGCCCTTGCCCTTGATGATTATGTTGCATGGTTGCACCCAGAATCCCGAGGGCTTTGCCGCCGATACGGGGATGAATGATCTTGCCGAAAAAAAAGGATTCGCGGTGGTCTATCCTGAAGAAACAAGTCAGTACAATGCAATGTCGTGTTGGAATTGGTTCACTTCAGAAAACCTACAACGAGGTTCTGGAGAAATTTCGATCATTGTCGGCATGATCGATGATCTGCAATTTCCGGTGGATCGCAAACATATTTATCTCACGGGTTTTTCGGCAGGGGCGGCACTGGCCGCAAATTTAGCGGCTTGCTATGGAGATGTTTTCGCGGGAGTCGCTATTCACAGTGGGCTTGAATACGACGCGGCCATCAATCAGAATGAAGCCTTTATGGCTATGAGCCAAGGCTCTTCACGCCCGGCTGATCAAAATGGAAAATCGGCGGCGGCCTGCTCTGCAGGTCACTCCCACGGCCCGGTGCCGACAATTATTTTCCAAGGCAAAACCGATTACACCGTGAATTCGGTGAACGCGACTCACCTGGTGGTCGCCACTTCTAAAATGAATGATATTTTGGATGACAACAGTGAGAACAATACCCAATCCGCAAAAGCTTTACAAACGGTGCGAAGTTCTGCTCCCAATGGTGGCCACACCTATGCGGTCAGTACCTACGGCCAATCCGTTCAAGGTCCTTTGATCACCATGGTCTTGATCGATGGAATGTCCCATGCCTGGAGCGGGGCCGCTCGCATGGGATCCTATGCGGATCCCAAAGGACCGAACGCCACCGAAATGATTTGGAATTTTGTTTCTCCCTTTGCGCGGCAGTGATTTACTTTGTCGCGCACGCCGCATTCAAAGTTTGAATCAAAGATTCACTTCGTTGAGGTAGGCTCGCGGAATGGAGGGAACAATCGTCCCTGGGATCCAAGGCCTCGCTTAAAATCGCCGCGAGGCCTCGAAAAGTGTCTGCTCATTGGACAGTTGGGTAAAAAGTCAAAAAAAATCCCTCAATTAAAAGTTTGTCCACGTATCACGGACCTCTGAGGAACTGATCACACAGTTTTGATCTTGCGATTGCGTCTCGAATTTAAAATCAAACGTCTTGCCTACGGAGCCGAGACCCGCGACCGTCGTGGTGACGTACATATTATAGAATATCGTTTGATCACCATTGCCCGAGCCTCTGATGCGATAGGCATTGAGTAATTTAAATTGCGGCGACGCAAAGTTGACACTTCGATTAATAAAGTCCTTGTAGTGACCAATGTACTCTAAAGCCTTATTCAATGAATCGCGCGTACAAGCTTCGAAAAAATCCTTGCCGTCGGCGGGGCGATCAAGCATGCCCGCAGGAGGAGGCGTGTTGGTGTTCAATTTGGCACGAGCCTCATCGGGCTTTGCCTTTGGACTATAGAAAAATTTCTTCTCAAGAGGTTTGTCCTGACAACCGTGATTACTCGTGTCTTCTTGCTTTTCATAGATAATAAAGGACATGCGATCGCCCGTGTTCAAAGTTCTAAAGAGCGAGCCAAAACCAAATTCTTGCGGCTGTTCACCCACATAAAACCAACTCGTGAAAATGACTTGCTTCAGGACGTTGTCGTACTTCTTAGCATCGCCACCCTTTTTGTCATAAAAACTGAACGAGCGCTGCTTCTCCAGGCCATCATCACGCATGACATCGAATTGCGGATAACCAACAAAGCCCCCTTCGTGAAGCGCATGATTGACCGATCCGAATGTGCAATTGTCGAACACCTCTTCCGTATGCACACTCGCAGGCTTCCGAGGGCTTGCCTTCGCATCCACTTTCTTTGCCCAGCCAACGCTGCTCACGAAAAAACTTGATACCGCCAAAATAAACGTCAATCTCAATTTTCGCATTGGACTTCCTTGCTTTTTATTTTAGTGAAAATTTCAAGATTAGTCTCGCAAGCTCGATAAGATATGGTCAAGGCCAGATCAAAGAGAATTATTAGTTTATTGTTAGGACAAAGGCGGTTGCCTGCTTGTCTCGGGAAGCGACTCCAGATTCCCTCGCTCCGATAGAGGAGAGGGAATCTGGAATCTGCGATCGAAGTGATTAAGGCGTCAGTGTGGTCGCGGTTAAGACCAGTGCCGAAGACTGCACTTTGTATTTATTCACGGCGCAAATCACGATGTTGTAAGTCGTGTTCGGGTTCAAACCGTTTACCACATAAGATGTTCCGGCGCCGATGTTTTTTCCAGAACTGCATGAGGGCATCGATCCAGCGGCAGAGGCGAGCACAAAGGTGGCTTCGTCATTTCCGCCTCTCACCCAATCCAGCTTCACGCTTTTATTGGTCGCTTTCACAACTTTGGCTTTGACCGGAGCAGAGACCCCGTTGACAACGACGTTGACATACGCGGTGTTGTATTGAGACTTAGAGTCCCAAGCTGTCAAACTCACCCAATAAGAACCGGGAGCATTGAAGGCGTGTTTGTCTACTTTGGCGTTACCGTTAGAGCCGTCAAAGAAATCCCAGTCGTAGCTCACGATCTTAGCATGTGGTGCGGTAGCAAGACTTTGACCAGCGGCAAACCGAATCGGTTGACCAACCGTTGCCGTTAAACTTCCACTGACAACGGCGACAGGAGGAGAGTCTTGAGTCGTGACGCCATAGATATAGCCGTCGATTTCCAAGCCTGCGTACTCACTAGAACCCGAAACGGAATCGTCACTGGAGACAAGAACCTGGGCTGTGTCCCCTAGGCAGATGGCGGAGTAGGTTTTGCCTAATGTACCCGAGTATTGCGCACAAACCTTGCCTTTCGCATCGACAATGGAAACCGAATCGTAGTCAGCCTCGAGATCCACGCTCGAGAATGAGACATAGATGTAGGCGGCATTACTAGGAGCACGGAGTGTTCCCACTACAAAATTTTTCATATTGTCCTTATACTGCGAGGACGTCAGTCTCAACGGATACGACACAAATTTTTCAGTCACGTTTTGAGGATCGGTTGGGTCTTTGACAGGTTTTGCGACGCTGACGTTTGGCTCTGCGTTCGTTGCTTCTTGTTCCGATTCTTGGTCAGCAGCCGACAGAGGCGGGGCGTTCTCTGAGACGAGCGATGTCTGCAGGCCAAAAGAACAAGCACTCTGTCCATCTGAATAACCCCGGCGATAGCCATCATAATAACCATCATTGTAGCCTGTATTTCGACCGTCAGACCAACCTCGACTCTGGCCTCGAGAATAGCCATCAGAGTAGCCTCTCGAATAAGCATCGTTGTAGGCAGGTGCATAACCGGCATTGTATCCGTTTTGATAGGCGACACTTTGGCCTGCGAGATAACCGGCTTTGTAACCAGCTTTGTTACCGGCGTCAGTTCCCTCTGCTATCCCTTGTGCGGTGCCCGCTGCTGCTCCTGCTGCGAAGGCACTGGAGTAGGCATTGGAGTAAGCCGACTGGTAACTAGAATTCGCAGCTTTGCCAGCGGCAAAGGCTTTGTCGTAAGCAGCTTTATAGGCCGAGCGATAGTTCACCTGATAGGTGTCAGTCACCGTGCTACACGCCAGTTGAGTACAGAAAGCCGACGCTTCCGCGGCCGAACCCACCGTGGGATTATGAGAATAGCCATTCAAATTGCCGATCGTCGGGCAAGTTGCCGAAGCCGTCGCTGCCGAGGGCAAAGAGATCAATCCCCCAATCATCTGAGACACACCATCGGTCATTGGTGCTGCTCTTGGCGATCTGCATGTGCTTTGACCCGAAGAGAAACCATTATTATATCCCGTCGAATATCCGTCGGAGTAACCGCTGTCATATCCTATCGAATAAGAGTAGGCATAACCGTCATTGTACCCTTGGTTTTCGCCTGCATTCCATCCATCAGCCGATCCCGTCTTAACACCGTCATTGTAGCCATTATTATAGCTGGACCGATCGTTCACACCCGCCTTGTAGCCTAGCTGGTAAGCTGGATTATAAGCGGCTTTGTACGCGGCCTTGTACGAATCTTGATAGGTGCTCTTGTAACCGTCCTGATAACCGGCCTTTTGCCCATTGGCCGTTCCGCGCTGACCCGTGAGAGTTGCTGCAGCGGCGGCGCCAGCGGCGCTTCCTTGAGCAGCGCCATCAGCTAAGCCCTTCTGCAGGTTCGCTTGCGCAACCTGTTTTCCGGCTTGCAGTCCTTTGTCATAGGAGGAGACATAGGCTGAGCTCTGACATTGCAGATCTTGAATCACCAGCGCACGCGCTTGGAATGCAAAGCCTGTCAAAAGAACTACTATTGAAAGATTGAACTTCATTTTCCCCCCGGTATTCAATTCGATGAGTGATCTCATCCTGATTCATTCAATACTCATGAATTAATTAGTGATCGCCGTCTCATTAGCGTCTCATTAAAATAATTGCAAAGCATGGTCCAAAGAAGTCTCGTTCAAGTTGTTGATTTTTAAACGATTGAATTTTCGCCCTTGTCGATAGATTGAGCAATCGTATGTAAAGAGAGTGGTGGTGTAACCTGGCCGTTGTCTCTGAGAATTCTTGAATTGACACGAATCCCTATCTGATCGACTCATCTCAAGACATGATCATTTATCAAGTCATCAGAGTTTATCGCTCCAATCAGATGTAAAAGAACAAAAGAGCTTTTTCGATCTTCTACGCACTTGTCGAAAACAATAATTTCGAGTAACTAATGGCATTATGCCCGAACTCGCCGAAGTAGAAACAGTTCGCCGTCAGCTGGAGAAGCGGATGGTGGGACGAAAAATCAAAGAAGTGATCGTCGATCCTCAGGATCGATTTCTGTTTGCCTTCGCTCCGATCAAAGATGTCATCAAAGCCCTTCAAGGCGCTCGCGTCACTGGGACCGGCCGCAAGGGTAAATACTTTTGGCTCGAACTCGATCGCAAGCCTTGGCCTCTTTTTCACTTGGGCATGAGCGGCAATGTCGCGCTCTTTGACCCCAAGGCCAAAGATCTCGCCCATGAAAAAATTTGGGGTGGCGCGAAGATGTGGAGCGAACGCGACGAGGACCTGCGTTCACGACTTTGGTTTTGCCGCCTGCTTTTGCGCGCCGACAAGGGATTTGAAATGGCCCTGATCGATCCGCGCCGCTTCGGCCGCATGTGGTTGACCGATGATCCTTGGCAGCACAGTCGAATCAAAAAATTAGGTTACGATCCTCTGTTGGACTTCCCGCCGGTGAAGGAATTGGCCGAGCGTCTGAAGAAAAGAAAAAAATCCATCAAGTCGGTGCTTTTAGATCAGAGTCTGTTTGCCGGCATCGGCAACTGGCTTGCAGATGAAATTTTGTTTCAGGCGAAACTTTCTCCGCATCATTTGGCTTCGCAGCTCAAACCTGCGCAGGTCAAACAACTTCATAAAAATGTTCTTGCGGTGGTGAAAAAGGCCGTGGCCGTTCAAGCCGATTACGAAAGATTCCCCCGCACCTGGCTTTTTCACGAACGCTGGGGTAAAAATAAAAAGGCGAAGACCAGCCGTGGCCTCCAGATCATTCACGAAGACATCGGTGGCCGCACCACCGCCTGGGTTCCGGGCTGGCAAAAATAATCTCGAAGGGGATTTTATGAACGTCAAAGACAGCGAATTCAAAGAGATCCTCAGCAAATACAAAAAATTTTCTGTCTATGGCCTCAGCTCTGATCCAGATAAGGCCAGTCACTACGTTCCGCTCTATATGCGCAACCAGGGCTGGGACATGGTTGGGACCTATCCTAATAAACATGAGGTCGGTGGTTTTAAAATTTACGATCAGGTGGCTGACATTCCCCTCGAATACAGAAAGTTCGTCGACGTCTTCCGCAGTTCCGACCGCATCCCCCAAGTCGTTGATGAAGTCCTCGCTGCCGGTGGAGTCGAAGTGCTTTGGCTGCAATTGGGTATCGCTCATCCCGAAGCCGAAGCCCGCGCCGAAAAAGCCGGCCTAAAAGTGATCTCGAATCGCTGTCTGATCATCGAACACAAGAAATGGTTTTCTTAAGCTCTGCCTCAAAAAATTTCGGACCTAGGTCGAGAACAGAATCACCTGTATGAGTTCCCAACAATGCCCTTCTATTTTAGCAGTTTGATCGTCTAAAATAAGGGCATGCTGATCTTGATTCCTTTTCTGTTTATTTTTTCACCCTCTGCCTTCGCGCAAGAGAAAAAGTCTTGCGACTCGAGCGCCGTCACGCGCAATTGCGACTTCTACAAAGAGCGGGAAGACAAAGCCAGGATCACCTTACCCGACGGGACCTTCTTCGATAATCCGATGGTGAAGGCATCTAGTGGCAATAAAAAACTCTCAGAGTCCAAGGAAAGGGGCCTACCAGGCGGTGGCATCGGAGGTGGCCTTGATTACCCGAATGCAGGTCCGATCTATGAGGCCATGCTGGCTCAACAATCTGAAGTGATGGACTTATTCGAGGGAAGCAAACTCACAACGCCGTTCAAAATGGCCTTTAGTACAATGGTGCTCGGGCAACTTTCCTTTGGAGCAACCGACCTTAAGCTCCCCTGGCCTCCTGATCAGAAAAATGCACCTATGACAAATGTCAAAGCGGACGACGTTCTCGCCTATCTTAAAGACACCTTGGACGAACCCCATTTTTCGGCTCTGCAAAAAATCATAAATCAGAATAAAACAAAAACTGATGAGCTTATGGCAGAGCAGCAGAAACAACAACAGGCAAAAATGAAGGCCGATCACGAGCGCGATGTGGCCGAAACAAAAGATTTTGAAAACCAATCGAAACGGATACAGAAAGTGTCTGAGCTTTTTAAATATGCTCAAGATCAGGTGGCAGAAGTCATCCGAAAGGGACGCAAGGATTCGGAACTCTCGCCGACCGAAATAGAATTGATCGAAAAAATCCAACGTCTGCGCTTGAATGATCCTTTAGACCCTCAAACAGCACTTTCACCCACCTGCCTGAACTCTAAAGAAAATGCTTTTTATGACAAACAGGGCACTGTCACCCTTTGCCTTAGTTTGCTCTTTCATCCCAACGCTAGCATTGTCGGAATTCTCGCCCATGAAATTGGACATTCTGTTGATTCCTGTAACTTTCAAATGGAAACATGGCAGATTGACAATGAGAAATTGGAAAAAATGGGTCAAGACCACAAACTCACTTCAGACGAATCCGCAGAACTGACGGATTACTTTAAGAATAGAAAATGGCTAGAAATAAATCCTGACCTAATCATTAATGATCCAAATCTTCAAAAAAAACTAGCTCAGGCAGGCGTTCTCAAAAAAATATCGGAAGGTCATTCTTACTCTGAATATCCTTTTAAGAAAGAGTACGATTGTTTCGTGAAAGCCAATCAGTTTCGAGAAACCTCCAAAGAAGATACCAATGATACTTTTCAATTTTTAAATAAAAGCGTAAAAGGTGATGCCACCCAAAAAGAAAAAAGCAGGTCTGTCGTTTTACGGTATAAAAGCGCCATGAAAAAGTATCCTCAATGTTTTCGATCGATTACTCATGCTGGTCAGACGCAAGAAGTAATGGCCGATATGATGGGTGCCCTGGTAGAAGAAAAATTTATCTTAGAAAATCCATCCCGAATAGAAGAGGAACGAATAGGCGCATTAGCTGGATTAGTTGAGAAAAGCGTTTACAGGACTAGACCTTCCTGAGTGAAGAGTTGAGGCAAGGACTCTCTCGGTTAAAAATTTACTTACCACAGTAAAACATTTAACCAATGAAAGAAGAGTCCAATG
>WBZN01000164.1_pt1 | contig 90238 bp, 71 predicted proteins | sample 5204281 | NCBI WGS metagenome assembly WBZN01 (sample SAMN12344347, study PRJNA552823) | activated sludge metagenome | biome: Activated sludge suspended growth; feature: Nitrification reactor; material: Wastewater; isolation source: activated sludge from nitrification reactor of wastewater... | reverse complement strand
CCTGAGCGGCCTGCAGCGCGTCGCAGAGATCGCCGTGGGATAACACGCATGTCGATCTTCGAGCCCGAAGAGACAATCGGCCGGCTGTGGCACTACCTGATCGGAGCCTCGCAAACATATCGAGCTCATCCGCACGCGGCGGTCCGTCTCGAAGACATGCGCGCGCGGCTAGGCGTCCTGTTCCGGGCTTGCGGCGGCGCCGGAGGCATTCGCATCGCGGAAAGCGCCGCCACCGCGTCGGCCCACAGGCTGCGCCTCAGGCAGGCCGTTGGCCTTGGCGTCGAGACGCTCGAGCGCCCGATGCTCGACGCGAGCGTGTTGCGTTTGCCCGCGAAGATCGACGTCTTCCCGAACGCGGCGGACAACGAGCGCCTTTACGAATGGCTCGGGGCCTGGTTCGCCCATGCGATCACGCCTGTTCCCGATGACGACTTGTTGCGCGACGACATCGGTCGTCTGCGCGCCGCCGCGCAGACGACGCGCGCAACGCTCGCAGCCTGGCCGGGACTCGGGCGCATCTATGCGCGGCTTCGCCACGCGGTCCTGGACGCGCGGCCGCGGCGGGCGCTCCCCACGGTCGAGGCCGCGGTCGAGGCCGCGATCGTCGGCCTGCTCAATGGCGAGCCGGGCGAGCCGGGCTCTCTCCTTCAGATCATCCTTGACGACAAGGCGGTCCTTGACGGTCTCAAGGCCCCGCCCGGCTATAGGACCTATTTGCCCGCGCCGGTCTGGGGAGAAATCCTCATCGAGCGCGCCGGAGGCGGCGCTTCGGACGCGGCCGAGCCCGGCGGCGACGGGGTCCAGGTCGACGCCCAGCGCCGAAGGGCCGTGCGGAAGTCAACGGATCGCAGCGACCGCGGCGATCCGCTCATTCTGCATCGCTTCGAATCGATCTTCAGCATCGCCGACATGATCAACGTCAACCGCAGCGTCGAGGATGACGACGAGCATTCCGCCCGGCAGGCGCTGAAGGACACGCCGGAACTGACGATCGGCGCGCACAGCAAGCGCGCCGCGACACGCTTGAGGCTCGATCTCGATCTTTCGCCGCGAGAAGCCGAAGCCGCGCCGATCGCCGAGCATTCCTATCCCGAATGGGACTACAGGAAGCAGCGCTACCTCGCCTCCTACTGCCGTGTGACGGCAAAACCTGCCGACGAGACCGGCGAGGACTGGTCGCCCGATCCCCTGACGATACGCAATATCCGCCGTGTCCGCCGCCAATTCGAGGCGCTGCGGCCGCGCCGGCAGATCCTCCGCGGCGAGCCCGACGGCGACGACCTCGATCTTTCCATGCTTGTTCGAGACGTCGCGGAAAGACGCGCGGGCGGTCCGGGGACGGAGCGGATCTTCACGGGAGCGCGAGAGACGGCGCGCGATCTTTCCCTTGCCGTCCTCATGGACGTCTCCCTCTCGACCGACGCCTGGCTCGCAGGCCGCCGCGTGCTCGACGTCGAGAAGAGCGCCTTGCTTGCGTTCACGCATGGCTTGACCGCCTGCGGCGACGAACATGCGGTCTACGCCTTCACCTCGCGTCGCCGCTCCAACGTGACCGTCGCCACGGTCAAGGGTTTCGACGAGCGCCTCGACGGCAAGATCATACGCCGGATCGCGGCGCTGAAACCCGGCCAATACACAAGGATCGGCGCCGCGGTCCGGCATGTCGGCGCCGAGCTCGCGAAGCGGCCGCACCGGCACAGGCTGCTGCTTCTCCTCACCGACGGCAAGCCGAATGACGTCGATCACTATGAGGGACGTTACGGCGTCGAGGACACGCGCAAGGCGATCCTCGAGGCGCGCCAGATGGGCCTGCGCGTCTTTGGCGTCACGATCGATGAAAACGCCCGGGACTATTTCCCGCATATTTTCGGACGCGGGGCCTATGCGATCGTCGCCGACGTCGCCCGCCTGCCGGCGGCCTTGCCGGCGATCTACCGCCAGATCACGGCCTGACCCTTGCGTGACCCTTGGAAGAGGATATGGGCGCCCGAAAGCGACCTGGCGAAATTCGCAATCATCTCTCTTGCAGGGATTAAAAGTCTCTTGCAGGGATTAAAAGCGGTTCGAGTTTGTAAAACCGCTCTCGCAGGCAAATACGGCCTCGGCGTCGAAACCGCGGGGCAGCCGCTTCAATACTGAAATCTTCTTCCTCCAACGCCGATCCCCGCGGACGCGACCCGGGAATGGGCTTGCGCCGCAACTGCGCATCGGCAGGCTCGAAGGCGCTCGATGAAACGCTGGGGCCGCGGCGTCTCATCGTCGGCAGGAAGACCTCCTTGCGCACCGACGGCGCGCGGACGCCGCCACCCCCAGCGCCGGTGACGTCGGCTTGCGATCCGGGATCGGCGCAATAAGCCGCGGGCAATGAACGGCAATTGTCAGTACTACTGTAGTACTAGGCCCATCAATTATTGCGCCCATCATTGTCGAAGCTCAACGTTCGAGGGCATTCGCCCTGCCACTTTCGCCGCCGGCGAACTCGAAATCTCGCTGAAATTTCGCCGTATGAACCAACCCTCGGGGGGGGGGCGCCATGGAAGCGACGGCACGTCCGAAGTCCGGTGAAATCTTGGGGATGAGCACGCTTGCATTCACGGTGTGCTTTGCTGTCTGGACCATTTTCGCCATCATCGGCATCCGCATCCGCACAGAACTTGGCCTCAGCGAGACGCAGTTTGGCCTGCTTGTCGGCACGCCGATTCTCACCGGCTCCCTGATCCGGCTCGTGCTCGGAATCTGGACGGATCGCTACGGCGGCCGCATCGTCTTTACCGTCACCATGCTCGCCGCCGCGGCGGCGACGTTTCTGCTTTCCTACGCTCACACCTATCCGCAAATGCTCCTGGCGGCGCTCGGCATAGGCATCGCCGGCGGTGGCTTCGCGGTCGGCGTCGCCTATGTCTCGCGCTTCTATCCGCCGGAAAAACAGGGCACGGCGCTTGGCATATTCGGCGCGGGCAATGTGGGCGCCGCGGTCACCAAATTTCTCGCGCCCTTCGTGCTCGTCGCCTTCGGCTGGCAGATGGTCGCGCAAGTTTGGGCGGCGGCCCTCGCCGTGATGGCCGTCGTCTTCTGGTTCACCACCGTGGACGATCCCGTCCTCGTCGAGCGGCGGCGCACCGGCGTCAAGCCGAAGAGCGCCTGGCTCGAGCTCGAACCGTTGAAGAACGTCCAGGTCTGGCGTTTCGCGCTCTATTATTTCTTCGTCTTCGGCGCCTTCGTCGCGCTGGCGCTCTGGCTGCCGCAGTATCTCATCAATGTATACGGCCTCGACATCAGGACGGCCGGCATGATCGCGGCCTTCTTTTCGGTGCCCGCGAGCATCTTTCGCGCCTATGGCGGCCATCTTTCCGACGTCTATGGCGCGCGGCGGATTCTTTATTGGACCTTCTATGTCGCTGTGGCCGCGACCTTCATTCTTTCCTACCCGCCGACCGATTATGTCGTGCATGGCGTAAAGGGGCCTGTCGCCTTCCACATCGAGACGAACGTCGTTGTCTTCACCGCGACCGTGTTCGTGCTCGGCTTCTTCATGGCGCTCGGCAAGGCGGCCGTCTTCAAGCATATCCCGGTCTATTATCCTGACCATGTCGGCGCAGTCGGCGGCCTCGTTGGCATGATCGGCGGCCTCGGCGGCTTCCTGCTGCCGATCCTCTTCGGGCTCCTCCTTGATCTGACCGGCCTGTGGACCAGCTGCTTCATGGCGCTGTTTTTCCTGGTGACGGGCGCGCTGGTCTGGATGCATGTGGCCATCCGTCAGATGGAGCGCGCCGCGGTCGGGGCGGAGTTGCGCGAGCTGCCGCCCTTCCCCGAAATGCAGGGCATGCCGCCGCCCGAGGCGGCGGTGCGCGAGAGCGAGGCGGTGCTCACGGACTGGCGGCCGGAGGACGCGGAGTTCTGGTCGGCGAAGGGCCGCCGGATCGCCCGGCGCAATCTGTGGCTCTCGATTCCGGCGCTGCTGCTCTCCTTCGCCATCTGGCAGGTGTGGTCGGTGGTCGTCGCCAAGCTGCCGCTGGTCGGCTTTCCTTTTACGACCGATCAGCTCTTCTGGCTCGCTGCCTTGCCGGGCATCTCGGGCGCGACACTACGCATCTTCTATTCCTTCATGGTTCCGATTTTCGGCGGGCGGCTGTGGACCACTGTCACAACCTGGTCTCTGATCATTCCGGCGCTCGGCATCGGCTATGCGGTGCAAAATCCGAACACGCCCTATGTCGTGTTGCTGATCCTTGCGCTCCTCTGCGGCTTCGGCGGCGGCAATTTCGCGTCCTCCATGGCGAATATCTCCTTCTTCTTCCCGAAGGCGGAGAAAGGCAACGCGCTGGCGCTCAACGCCGGCCTCGGCAATCTCGGCGTCAGCGTCGTCCAGTTCATCGTGCCGCTCGCCATCACCGCAGGGATCTTCGGCTGGTTCGGCGGCGACCCGGCCATGGCCAAAGGACCGGCCGGCCCGGCTCCGCTCTGGCTGCAGAACGCCGGTTTCATCTTTGTTCCCTTCATTGCGCTATCGGCCTTCGCGTCGTGGTTCGGCATGAACGACATCGCATCGGCGAAAGCCTCGTTCGCGGAGCAATCGGTGATTTTTCAGCGCAAGCACAATTGGATCATGTGCTGGCTCTACACCGGCAGCTTCGGCTCCTTCATCGGCTATTCGGCGGGTTTTCCTCTGCTGGCGAAGATCCTGTTCCCCGAGGCGAACGCGCTGCAGTTCGCCTTCCTCGGCCCACTCGTTGGCGCGCTCTCGCGGTCCGGCACGGGCTGGCTGGCCGACAAATACGGCGGCGCCCGCGTCACTATCGGCGCCTTCACGTTGATGGTGGCGGGCGTCTCCGCCGTGTTGTGGTTCATCGGCGCCAAGGATCAGCCGGGCGCATTCTGGGGCTTCCTTGCCTCCTTCCTCCTGTTGTTCTTCGCGACTGGCGTCGGCAACGCGTCTACTTTCCAGATGATCCCGGGGATCATGGCGAAAGAAATGGATAGGCTGATGCCGAACGCCGACCCCGAGACGCGCCGCCGCAATGCGGAGAAGGAATCGGCGGCGATCACCGGCTTCGCCTCTGCGATCGCGGCGTTTGGAGCTTTCTTCATTCCGAAGAGCTACGGCACATCGATCGCGCTCACGGGCGGGCCCGCGGCGGCGCTTTGGGCCTTTCTCATCTTCTACGTGAGTTGTCTTGTGATCACCTATGCCGTCTACGCCCGCAAGGGCGGCCTGCTGCACGACGTCGAAGGCCCCGGCAAGAGCGCGTCCATCCGGCGTCCCGCCGCGGTCGAATAACCGCCAACAACCAACGCCGGCAAACTGCGGCCAAATACAGAGGCGAGCGCAATGTCGCATTTTCTCGACCGACTGACCTTCTTTCAGAAGACCGTCGATGAGTTCTCCGGCGGCCACGGCGTCGTCACCGACGAGGATCGCTCGTGGGAGGACGGCTATCGCAAGCGCTGGCAGCACGACAAGATCGCCCGTTCCACGCATGGCGTGAACTGCACCGGCTCCTGCTCCTGGAAGATCTACGTCAAGGGCGGCATCGTCACCTGGGAAACCCAGCAGACCGATTATCCCCGCACCCGGCCGGATATGCCGAACCACGAGCCGCGCGGATGCGCGCGCGGCGCCTCCTACAGCTGGTATCTCTATTCTGGCGCGCGGGTGAAATATCCGATGATCCGTGGCCGGCTGTTGAAGCTCTGGCGCGCCGCCCGCGCCAGCCTGCCGCCCGTCGCGGCCTGGGCCTCGATCGTGAAGGACCAGGACAAACGCCAGTCCTACATGTCGATTCGCGGCCATGGCGGCTTCGTGCGCGCCACCTGGGACGAGGTCAACGAGCTCATCGCCGCCGCCAACGCCTACACGGCGAAGACTCATGGGCCGGACCGCGTCATCGGCTTCTCGCCGATCCCGGCCATGTCGATGATCTCCTACGCGGCCGGCGCGCGCTATCTGTCGCTGCTCGGCGGCGTCTGCCTGTCTTTTTATGACTGGTATTGCGATCTGCCGCCGGCGAGTCCGCAGACCTGGGGCGAGCAGACCGACGTGCCGGAGAGCGCCGACTGGTACAACGCCGGCTTCCTCATCCTTTGGGGCTCGAATGTGCCGCAGACGCGCACGCCGGACGCCCATTTCTATACGGAGGTGCGCTACAAGGGCACGAAGAGCGCGGTCGTCAGTCCGGACTATGCCGAGGCGACCAAATTCGCCGACATCTGGCTCAATCCCAAGCAGGGAACCGACGCGGCCCTGGCGCTCGCCATGGGCCATGTCATTCTACGCGAATACCATCTCAATCGGCAGGTCGCCTATTTCGACGATTATGTCCGCCGCTACACCGACATGCCCTTCCTGGTGCGGCTCGCCGAGCGGGACGGAAGGCTCGTCCCTGAGCGCCTGCTGCGCGCTTCGGAGCTGCCCGGAGGCCTTGGCGAGGTCAACAATCCGGACTGGAAGACGGTCGCGATCGACGATTCGACGGGCGATCTCGTCGCGCCGCTCGGCTCCGTCGGCTATCGTTGGGGCGAGGCGGGCAGATGGAATCTCGAAGAGAAGGACGGCCAGGGCCGGAACGTGCGGCTGCGGCTGACGCTCGCCGGCGAGAGGGCTGAAATCGCCGCCGTCGACTTTCCTTATTTCGGACGCCGCGCGCACGAGCATTTCGTCGCGACGGACCACAGCGAGATTCTGACGCGCAATCTGCCCGTCCGCACGATCGAGTCCGCCGACGGCGGACGGGTGAAGGTCGCCACCGTCTATGATCTCATGATGGCCAATTACGGCCTCGACCGCGGCTTCGGCGGCGGCAATGTCGCATTATCGTATGACGACGACACGCCGTTCACGCCGGCCTGGGCCGAGCGCGTCACCGGAGTCAAGCGCGAGGCGATCATCACCGTCGCGCGCGAATTCGCCACCAACGCCGAGAAGACGAACGGCCGTTCGATGATCATCATCGGCGCGGGAATGAACCATTGGTACCATATGGACATGGGCTATCGGGGGGTCATCAACCTCCTGGTGTTCTGCGGCGCCATCGGCCAATCCGGCGGCGGCTGGTCGCATTATGTCGGCCAGGAGAAGCTGCGGCCGCAGACCGGCTGGACCCCGCTCGCCTTCGGGCTCGACTGGAGCCGGCCGCCGCGGCACCAGAATGCGACGTCCTTCTTTTACGCGCATACGGACCAGTGGCGCTACGAGACGCTGACGGCGGCCGAAATCCTGTCGCCGACCGCTCCGCAAGGCGAGTGGAATCAGAGCTTCATCGACTATAATGTCCAGGCCGAGCGCATGGGGTGGCTGCCGTCTGCGCCGCAGTTCAAACAGAATCCTCTCGACATCGCGAAACGCGCCGAGGCCGCCGGGCTCGAGCCGAGCGACTATGTGGCGCGCGCGGCTAAATCGGGCGAGCTCGAGTTCTCATGTCACGATCCCGACGATCCGGCCAATTGGCCGCGCAACATGTTCGTCTGGCGCTCGAATCTTCTCGGCTCGTCGGGCAAGGGCCACGAATATTTTCTCAAGCATCTGCTCGGAACCGCGCATGGCGTGATGAGCAAGGATCTCGGCGCGGAAGGAGCCGTCCGCAACAAGGAGGTGAAGTGGCGGAATGAGGCTCCGCGCGGCAAGCTCGATCTCCTCGTGACGCTCGACTTCCGCATGTCAACCACCTGCGTTTACTCCGACATCGTGCTGCCGACCGCCACCTGGTACGAGAAGAACGATCTTAACACCTCCGACATGCACCCGTTCATCCATCCGCTCTCGGCGGCGGTGGATCCGGCCTGGGAGGCGCGCGCCGACTGGGACATCTACAAGGGACTCGCCAAGGCGTTCTCAAGGGTCGCGCCCGAGGTCCTCGGCGTCGAGACGGACGTGGTGCTGACGCCGATCCAGCACGATTCGCCGGGCGAGATCGCTCAAGCCTTCGACGTCAAGGACTGGCGGCGGGGCGAAACGGAGCCCGTCCCCGGCAAAACCATGCCTTCCGTCAGCGTCGTCACGCGCGATTACCCGAACCTTTACGCCCGTTTCACCGCGCTCGGCCCGCTGATGAGCAAGGTCGGCAATGGCGGCAAGGGCATCGGCTGGAACACCGTGCATGAGGTCGAGGCTTTGGCCGCCCTGAACGGCGTCCACGCGGAGGGGGCGGCCAAAGGCCTTCCGAAAATCGAGACCGACATCGACGCCACGGAGGTGATCCTGATGCTGGCGCCGGAGACCAATGGCGAGGTGGCCGTCAAGGCTTGGGACGCGCTCTCCAAAGCCACCGGCCGCGGCCACGCCCATCTGGCGATCCCGAAAGAAGACGAGAAGATCCGTTTCCGCGACGTCCAGGCGCAGCCGCGCAAGATCATCTCCTCGCCGACCTGGTCGGGGATCGAGAGCGAGAAGGTCTGCTACAACGCCGGCTATACGAACGTCCACGAGTTGATCCCCTGGCGCACTTTGACCGGACGGCAGCAACTCTATCAGGATCATCTCTGGATGCGGGCCTTCGGCGAAGGCTTCGTCACCTGGAAGCCGCCGGTCGATCTGAAGACCATCCCGGCGGTCAAGGGTCTGCGCCCGAACGGCCACAAGGAGATCGTCCTCAACTTCATCACGCCACACCAGAAATGGGGCATCCACTCGACCTATACCGACAATCTCCTGATGCTGACGCTCAACCGCGGCGGCCCTGTTGTGTGGATTTCCGAGACCGATGCGAAGACGGCGGCTATCGTCGATAACGATTGGGTCGAGGTTTTCAACGCCAATGGCGCGCTGACGGCTCGCGCGGTGGTCTCGCAACGCATCAAGCCGGGCATGATGCTGATGTATCACGCCCAGGAGAAGATCGTGAACACGCCGGGCTCCGAAATGACCGGCAATCGCGGCGGCATCCATAATTCGGTGACGCGCACGGTGCTCAAGCCGACGCATATGATCGGCGGCTACGCCCAGCAGTCCTACGGCTTCAACTATTACGGCACTGTCGGCTCCAATCGCGACGAGTTCATCATCGTCCGCAAGATGGCGAATGTCGATTGGCTCGAAGAACCGTTGACGGATCACGCCCCGAAGGAGGCTGCAGAATGAAAATCCGCGCTCAGATTGCGATGGTGCTGAACCTCGACAAATGCATCGGCTGCCATACCTGCTCCGTCACCTGCAAGAACGTGTGGACCAGTCGCGAAGGCGTCGAATACGCCTGGTTCAACAATGTCGAGACCAAGCCCGGCGTCGGCTACCCGCGCGAGTGGGAGAACCAGAGCAAGTGGAATGGCGGCTGGCGGCGCAAGAAAAACGGCCGCATCGAGCCGAAGATGGGCGCGAAATGGCGCATCCTGGCGAATATTTTCGCCAATCCGGATCTGCCCGAGATCGACGATTATTATGAGCCTTTCACCTTCGATTATGAGCATCTTCATACGGCGAAGGAATCGAAGGCGTTCCCGACCGCCCGCCCGCGTTCGGCCGTCAGCGGGGAGCGCATCGAGAAGATCGAATGGGGCCCGAACTGGGAGGAGATTCTCGGCGGCGAATTCGAGAAGCGGTCGAAGGACGTCAATTTCGAAGGCGTCGAGAAGGAGATCTACGGCCAGTTCGAAAACACTTTTATGATGTATTTGCCGCGCTTGTGCGAGCATTGCCTCAACCCCGCCTGCGTCGCGGTCTGTCCCTCCGGCGCCATCTACAAGCGCGAAGAGGACGGCATTGTGCTGATCGATCAGGACAAGTGCCGCGGCTGGCGCATGTGCGTCTCCGGCTGCCCGTACAAGAAGATTTATTACAACTGGTCTTCGGGCAAGTCGGAGAAGTGCATCTTCTGCTTCCCGCGCATCGAAGCCGGCCAGCCGACGGTGTGTTCCGAAACCTGCGTCGGGCGCATCCGCTACCTCGGCGTCCTGCTCTACGACGCCGACCGCATCGAGGCGGCTGCAAGCGTGCCCGATGAAAAAGATCTCTACCAGGCGCAGCTCGATCTGTTCCTCGATCCGAAGGATCCGGCGGTGATCGCGCAAGCGCGCGCCGACGGCGTGCCCGACGCCTGGATCGAGGCGGCGAAGCACTCGCCGATCTGGAAGATGGCGATGGAATGGAAGGTCGCCTTTCCGCTTCATCCGGAATATCGCACGCTCCCCATGGTCTGGTATGTGCCCCCGCTCTCGCCGATCCAGTCCGCGGCGGCGGCAGGCAAGATGGGGCTAGACGGCGACATGCCGGACGTGCGCTCTTTACGCATTCCGCTTCGCTATCTCGCCAATCTGCTGACCGCCGGCAAGGAGGAGCCGGTTGCGCTGGCGCTCGAACGCATGCTCGCCATGCGCGGGTACATGCGCGCGAAAACGGTGGACGGTCGTATCGACGAGCGGATCGCCGCCCGCGTCGGACTGACCGGCGCGGCCATCGAGAACATGTATCAAGTGATGGCGATCGCCAACTACGAGGACCGTTTCGTCATTCCGACCGCGCATCGCGAGTGGAGCGAGGACGCCTTTGACCTGCGCGGCTCCTGCGGCTTCTCCTTCGGCAACGGCTGCTCGGGCGGCGCTTCGGAGGTCAATCTCTTCGCGACCAAACAGGTCAAGAAGCCGAGCAATCCGATGGAGGTCGTCTAATGGCGCGGACATTCAGGGCGCTGTCGGCGCTGCTTTCCTATCCCGGCGGGGATTTGCAATCGGCCATCGGCGAAATTTGCGACGCGATCTCGTCCGAGAAGCTCGTCGATTCCGATGCCCGGCTCGCTTTGAAGCCGCTGCTCGCCGATCTCGAGCATTTGGATCTGTTCGAGCTTCAGGAGCGCTATGTCGAACTGTTCGACAGAACGAGGCGGCTGTCGCTGCACCTCTTCGAGCATGTTCATGGCGAAAGTCGCGAGCGCGGGCAGGCCATGGTCGATCTCGCAGCGCTCTACAAAGAAGGCGGCCTGACGCTCACAGCCAATGAACTGCCGGATTATCTACCTCTCTTCCTCGAATATTTGTCGACGCGACCGCTCGACGAGGCCCGTGCGCTGCTCGCCAACGCGCTGCACATCATCGCGACGATCGAAGAACGTCTGAGGGGCCGAAACTCTCCCTATGCGACGGTTTTCGCCGCCATCCGCAGCATCGCGGGGGACAAGGCCGCGGCTTCCGAGGTCACGGTTTCGACCGATGCCGCTCCCGACGATCTCACGGCGCTCGACGCCGCGTGGGAGGAGACCGCTGTCGTGTTCGGTCCGGGCGAAGCCCTGGACGGTTGTTCGGTTGACCGGCTCAAAACACAGCTGCGCGCCGCACGCCGCGACGCGCGGCAGACCATGGCCTGAAGGAGGAGAAACCAATGTCCGAGGCCATCAACGCCGCCCTGTTCGGCTGGTATCCCTATCTTTGTCTGACGGTCTTCCTGTTCGGCAGCCTCCTTCGGTTCGACCGCGAGCAATACACATGGAAGACGGGCTCCTCGCAGCTCCTGCGCAGGAGCCAGCTCCGCTGGGGCTCGAACCTTTTCCATGTCGGCATTCTGGTGATCTTCTTCGGGCATTTCGTCGGCCTGCTCACGCCGATCTGGGTTTTCGACATGCTCGGCATAAGCCACGGTTTCAAGCAGGGTCTCGCCATCACGGTCGGCGGACTTGCCGGCGTTGCCTGCTTCGCCGGCATCGCGCTTCTCGCTCATCGCCGTCTCTATGATCCGCGCATCCGGGCGACGTCGAGCTTCGGCGACATCGCGATCCTGCTGATGCTCTGGCTGCAGCTGACGCTTGGCCTTCTTACCATCTTCGTCTCGCTCGGCGCCATGGATGGACATGAGATGGTGAAATTCATGAACTGGGCGCAGGGAATCCTCACCTTGCAGCCGTCGGCCGCGGCCTATGTCGAAGACGTTCCTTTGATCTTCAAGGCTCACCTTATCCTCGGCATGACGATCTTTCTCGTCTTTCCGTTCACGCGCCTCGTGCATGTCTGGAGCGCGCCGGTCTGGTATCTCGGCCGGCCCGGGTATCAGGTGGTTCGCACGCGCTTCGCCGGCCAGCGCACGCAGATGCCCGAATCGCTCCTGCAACGACTGGCGCGACTGTTGCCCGCGAGACCGGCGCGCCAGCCGGGCGGAGTCAAATGATGGTCACGCCCGTGAAGGACGACATGGCCGAACACACGCTCGCAGGCGGCGGTCCGCATCAGCGCCAGTCCACGATCCCGAACAGCGCCCGCTCGCGCGAGCGGGCGCAGACGCCGGTGACCGTCAACGGCGTCGAGATCCCGCGCAAGGCGATCGCCGCCGAGGTGCAGAACTTTCCAGCCCGCAACCCAGGCGAGGGCTGGCGGGCCGCAACTCGCGCGCTCGTCATCCGCGAATTGCTGCTGCAGGAAGCGCGCCGCCTCGATCTTACGGCTGAACCGCAGAGCGATGCGGACGGACTGGTCGAAACTTCGGACGACGCGCTGCTGCGCGTGCTCATCGAGCGCGAGGTCCCCATTCCGCAAGCGGATGAGGAGACGCTGCGCCGCTTCTATGAGAATAATCGTCGCCGTTTCATGACGGCGCCGCTCTATGAGGCCGATCATATCCTCATTGCCGCGCGCCGCGACGATAGTGTGGCCTTCGCCGCTGCGCGGGAAAGGGCTGCGTCCATCGCCGCCGCGCTGGCAACGGCGCCTGATCGTTTTGCGGCGCTCGCCCGCGACTGTTCGGATTGCCCGTCGGGCGCTCTCGGCGGCAGTCTCGGCCAGATCGGTCCCGGCGATACGACGGCCGAATTCGAGGCGGCGCTCGTCGCCCTCATCCCTGGCGATATTTCAGCGCCGGTCGAGACACGCTACGGCGTTCATCTCATCCGCCTGGCGAAGCGGATCGAAGGTCGGCAGTTGCCGTTTGAGGCCGTGCGGGATCGCATCGAGGCCTATCTCGATGAGCGCGTCCGCCGCAAAGCAGCCTCGCAATATATCGCGCTGCTGGTCGCACGCGCCGATATAAGCGGAGTCGCTCTCGACGGCGCCGACTCGCCCCTCATGCAGTGAAAGCGCCATGTTTGGATTACTGATCGATCGCCTCGACGATCCCAAGGTTGCAGAAGGCCTTCTCGGGGCGCTGGGCGAGCCCTCGCTGCTGGAGCGTCTTGTAGCGGCGGCCGCCGCTACGAACCGGCAGCCGGCCGATATCCTCGCCGCAACCGTGCGCGGCTTTCTCGACGGCGCTTCCGACGACCATTGGCTGCAACTCATCGGCCTGATGAATCGCGCCGAGGATCCGGGCCTCGCGGCGCTTCGCGCAATTCTCAAGGCGGCCCTGCCGACGACACAGGGAAGTGATCCGTCTACGGACGCCGCGAGACAGGGGACGTCGCTGCCGACGCAAACCGAATCCCCGCCGTCATCGGGACTAAACAAAGGACATGGGGGATGACGATCTCGGATTGCGCTTCAACTCGCCCGTGTCTTCGAAGGCGGGTTGCGCCGCCGGCAGCGATATGATCGCCTTGAGACCGCCTAGAGCGCTCTCGTCAAGGCGAAGCGCGCCGCCGCTGGCTTCGAGCACATCTCCCGCAATCGCGAGGCCGAGCCCGCTGCCCGTCGTCGCCTGATCGAGACGCACGCCGCGTTTGAGAGCCGCCTCCCGCTCCGTTTCCGGTATGCCTGGACCATCATCCTCGACCACGATCGTGACGGTCGCCGCTTCGGTCGTGGCTGCGATCCGCACTCGGGCCGCCGCCCATTTGGCGGCGTTGTCGAGGAGATTGCCCAACACTTCCGCGAGGTCGTCAGGGTCGAGCGCGACGCGCAAAGGGGGCGAAATCTCGACCTCCCACGCCAGCGGCTTCCCCGCCGGCGTCTTGCGGATCGTTGTCGCTAGCCGCTCAACGAGGGGGGCGAGCGTCGTCGCGGCGCCGCGGCTGCGCCGGAGCCGCGCTTTCGCGAGTGTGCGTTCGACGTGCCGGCGCATCGTTTCCGCAAGGTCCTCGATGTCGGCCGCAATTTCGGCTTCGCCGCACTCCCGCAGCAGACGCGCATCCGCGCCCAGCACGGTGAGCGGCGTCTTGAGGCCATGCGCCAAGTCGCCCGCGGCTGCGCGGGCCCTTTCAATAGTCTTGTCCTGAGCCTCGAGAAGATTGTTGACCTCCTCGACGAGCGGCAACACCTCATCGGGATAATCAGCGGGCAGCCTCCCGCGCGCGCCTGACCGGATGGCGCCGACGCCACGGCGCACCGTCTCCAGCGGCCGCAGCCCGACCTGAACCTGCAGCCACGCAGCGCCGAGCAGAGTGACGCCCAGCACGGCGAGCGAGGGCGCAAGGTCGCCGGCAAACGCCCAGGCGGCGGCACGGACCTCGGCACTGTCGACGGCGACAGCAATGCGCAGCGTCTTCTTCGTGGACCCAACGGCGTAGGTGACCGCGCGTTCCCGCACGATCAGCGTCGCCTGGCCGGGGCCGGGCAACAGATGGCGGTGCGCCGTCGACGCGTCAAGTCCATCAGCCGGCAAGGCAAGCCTCGTGTCCCACAACGACCGCGAGCGGATCGCTTCTCCCCGCGCCTCATCGACGACCTGCCAGTAGAGGCCGCTCAAGGGTTCATCGAACCTCGGATCGGCCGGCGCACGCGCCACGCTGATCGCCTCGGCAGGGCCAAAGACGATGTTGCCGGCGATCTGGCGGAGGTAGGTCTCGAGTTCGCCGTCGACCCGCTGCTCGACATGCCGCTCAAACAGAACGACGAGGCCGACGCCGGACAGGATCAGAGCGCCTGTGGTCGATATGAGCGCCATCGCCAGCAGACGCAGGCGGAGCGATCGCCGAGTCATTCCTTGGGCTCCGGCACCATGTAGCCGAAGCCGCGCCGCGTCTCGATCAGGTCGACGCCGAGTTTGCGCCGGACCCGCCCCACCATGACCTCGATCGCGTTCGACTCGCGTTCATAGTCCTGCGTGTAGAGATGCTCCGTGAGTTCGAGCTGCGACACCACGCGGCCGGCATGATGCATGAGATAGGACAGGAGCCGGTATTCCTGCGGCGACAGGCTGGCCGGCGCGCCATTGACGCTCGCCTCCATGCGCTTGGTGTCGAGCGTCACCGGCCCGTTGACGAGGATGGGGGAGCCGAGACCAGCCGATCGGCGAATGAGCGCCCGCAGCCGGGCGACCAGCTCCTCCATCCGAAAGGGTTTCGGCAAGTAATCGTCGGCGCCGGCATCGATGCCCTCGACCCGCTCCGCCCAGCTGCCGCGGGCGGTCAGGATCAGGATCGGAAACCGGCGGCCCGATTGGCGCCAGCGCTTCAGGATCGCGAGACCATCCATGGCCGGCAGGCCGAGATCGAGCACCACAACGTCGAAGTCTTCGGCGTCGCCCCGGAAGCAGGCCGCCTCGCCGTCCGCCTCGCGCTCGACCACAAAACCCGCCGCGGTAAGCACTGCGGCAACATCCCGGGCGATGCGACGATCATCCTCGACAAGGAGCACGCGCATCATTCGCCTCCGATTTTGGCCACCCGGCCCGTCATGGCGTCGATCCTGATTTCAAGCAGCCGGCCAGCGCGATCAATGATCTTGAACTCGTAGATCCAGATCCCTTGTTCGCGTTCGAGCTCTATCTGCGCGACCTCGCCCGGAAAACGCTCCCGAACGGTCGGCAGGATCTCTTCGAGCGGCCGGATTTCGCCGCGCTCCCGCGCATGCTGAGCCCGGTCGTGGTCATCCTCCGACAGCGTCTTCTGTGAACCCGGCGCTTCGGCTCCGGCCTCCGGCGTCAGAGCGACGACGGCGCCCATCAAAGCCAGCGCCCACGGCGCTCTTCGCGATCCTGCAAACCACCTGATCATCAACGCAATCTGCCAAATCCAAGATGACAGAACGCTGACGCCGCCGCTCAGCGATCGGTCAGCCGAGAACCATTAGTGTCCCTTCCGTCGATGTTCGACCTGAACTGTCCCGAAGGAGACATATGCCATGCGAAAGATATTTCCATTTGCCGCGCTCATTCTCGCAGCGGCGGCGGCTCCGGCCCTCGCCGGGGGGACGGCGAGCTGCGGCGCCGCTCCGCGCGAACAATGGCTGAGCGAGGAGGCAATCAAGGCCAAGGGCGTCGCGATGGGCTACGAGGTCCGCAGCGTCAAGACCGAGAATGGCTGCTACGAGCTTTACGCCGTCGACAAGAGCGGCGCCAAGTTCGAGCTCTTTCTCAACCCGGTCACCGGCGAGTTGGTCAACCGCAAGGGCTAAGGCTGATGTCCAAATTGTCCGCCAATGCCGATGACGCCGGCCGCATTTCGCGGCCGGCCACGGCGCGCGTCTGGGATCCCCTGGTGCGCATCTTTCACTGGTCGTTGGTCATCGCCTTCACGGTCGCCTGGCTCAGCGGCGACGAGATGAGACGGATCCACCTGGTCACAGGCTATATCATCGCCGGCCTCGTCGGGTTCCGCCTCGTCTGGGGGTTCGTCGGCTCCGCCCACGCCCGGTTCAAGGACTTCGTCTATCGTCCGTCGACCGTGATCGGCTACCTGATCGACGCCGTCCGCCTGAGAGCCAAGCGCTACATCGGCCATAATCCGGCTGGGGGCGCCATGGTGATCACCCTTCTGGCGATGCTGAGCGTCACCTGCGCTACCGGCGTCATGATGACCACCGACGCCTATTGGGGCGTCAAATGGGTGGAGGAGGCGCATGAATTCGCAGCCAATCTGACGCTCGTCCTCGTCGGCCTCCACCTTGTCGGCGTGTTCGCCGCCAGCGTGGAGCACCGCGAGAACCTTGTGCTAGCCATGTTCACCGGCCGCAAGCGCAGCCAGTGAATAAAGGGCGCGGACCGCAGCGTCTCTCCCGGGCGGGCCGCTCGAGAGAGGCAGGCCGATCTCGCCAGCCGCGTCAGAAGGTCATCGCCTGAGTCGCGACGTTGAGGGAGCGGGCGTGGCGTGCGACCGCGCAGGCATCCGACGTCGGCGGGCTCCCAAGTTCTGGGACAAGCGAGGCGGCGCGCCAGTTCGGCGCTGTCGGGCCCAATCAAGTCGGCCAAAGTGAAGCGGTCGAAGCGCCTAGACGTCAGGCGGTTTAGCGGGCCGGCCGGCGCCGAAATTACCCCTGGATCAGACGTCGTCCGTCAGCGAACGCCAGGTGCGCTTGCAGAGCGCGTGCGCGAGCGAGAGGCGCGATCCGTTCCGGCGGCATCAGGTCGAAGGCGACGGAAAGCGCGTCGGCCTCGGTCGCGGTGGCGGCAATGACGGACACCGCGGCATAGCGCCAGCTCGTTCCGCCGCGGGCCGGATCGAGGATATGGTTGAATCGACCGGCTGCATCGAACTCGGCGCCGTAGCCGCCTGAAGTCGCCACCGCGCAGTCGGTCAGCGCGACGCGCTCGGCGACCTGCCCTGGAGCGCGCGGGACTTCCAGCCCGACGCGCCAGGGGCCGCCGGCCGGATGGCCGCCGATGGCCCGCGTCTCGCCCATGTCGACCAGGGCATGCTCCACCCCATTCGCCCGCAGCAATTCCACAACGCGGTCTGTGACGTATCCCTGGCCAATGCCGTTTAGAGTAGCCGCCATCCCAGGACGGAGGAAGCGAATGCGCGACGCGGTCACCTCCAGCCATGGCTGGCCGACCCGCGCCAGCGCCAACTGGACCGCTTCGGGTTTCGGGCCAGCGGGATCGGGGTCGGTCTGTGAGAAATGCGCCGCGTAAAGGTCCCAGAGCGGCTGCACTGTCACATCGAAGGCGCCCTCGGTCAGCGCATGGAACTGGGCGCTCTCGCTCAGCACGCGCACGAGATCGAGCGGCGGATCGGCAAGCTCGCCGCTGCGGTTCAGCCGTCTCAGAGCCGAGTCCGGGTCGTAGAGGCTCATGACCGCTTCCAGCCGCCGCACCTCGGCGAGGCAGGCGAGGATCAGCCGGTCGGCGGCGGCGCGATCGGGATGGTTGATCTGCAGCGTCGCATCGGCGCCGAGCGCGGCTCCCCGCCAGACGTGCAGGGAAGGCGCCGCGGCGCGCGCCGGAACCGGGAGCAAGGGCAGACCGCAGGCGGCGGCAGTGATGGCGATGAAGCGCCGGCGCCGCAAGGGCCGGTTGAGCACGGGCGCATCGGTCGGGATCATGATCCGTCTCCCGCATCGTTCAGAATGTAGCTGCTCGGCATGTCGTTGAAAGCGACGCTCCGGCCGCCAAACTCGAGGATGAATTGCCGCGCCGCCTCGCCGGAGCCGAACGGCACCGCCTCATCCGTGTTCATGCCGCTGCGCCGCCGACTGCCGATGACGTAGATCGCTTTCTTCGCATCGATCCAGGTTCCAGGCTCGGGCTGGTCCCAATTGTGCGCCCGCGCCATGTCGTTGACATAGATCACGGCGACGTTCTTCGGCATCTCCTGCAGCAGCACGAACGCAAAGGCGTCCCGCACGGAGGCGAACCACAGAGGCTTGGCTCGATCGCGCAGGAAGATCTGGCCCTTCGGCCCGGCGTGCTCGCTGAGCGCCATGCCGCAGAACTGTGCCGCTCCGCCGTCGGAAATCTCCAGCGGGGCCGGCGGAACCGCGGCGAGGTCCGACTCGCCGCAGCCGGCGAGAAACAGGGCGAAGGCGGCCAGGGCCAAGGGCGCTCTCGCAACCCGCATCAAATCTCCCTCCGCGCGAACAACGCCATCGCCGCCGCCAGCGGCGCTGCAATCCACAGGACCAGCACCCCCGCCAGCGTCGCAGGCCCAAGATGCGCCTGCTGCGCGAGGCCCGACATGCCGGAAAACAGGCGCACGTCGCTGGTGCCTGCAAGGTTCAGGAGCCGGTAGGCGTCAGCTGGATTCAGCAGCAGCAGCCAGTTCACCGTCTTGGCCGTGAGCATGCGGCCTTGGTCGGCTACCAAGGCGCCGAGCAGCGCCATGTCGTAGATCAGCACGAACAGCAGCCAGACCCCGATGGCGAGCCCGCCGCCGGCGCCACGATCACGCACCAGGACGCTGATGACGTAGCCGATGGCGACAAAAACGGCGCCAAGCAGCACCGAGGAAACCATCATCAGCGCGAAGCTCCCCCAGGCATCGCTTGTGTCGGCGAGCAGTGCAACCGCCAACCCGGAGGCGCCGTAGCCCACGAGGGTCGCGAAGGCGAGGATGGCGACGTGGCCGATGAATTTGCCGAGGATCACCTGCCAGCGCGCCACCGGGTAGGCGAGCAGCAGGGCAAGGGTGCCGCGCTCTGCCTCGCCGACCACCGCGTCATAGGCCAGCAGCAGACCGATCAGCGGCAGCAGGAAGATCGACAGGCTGGAAAGGCTCACCACAGTCACCGCGAGCGCGCTCGCCTTCACCTGGCCGGTCGGCGCGGCGCCGAGGAAAGCCAGAGTAAGCGCAAACAGGGCGAGCAATACCGTCAGAGCAACGACCCAGCGGTTGCGCGCTCCTTCGCGAATCTCCTTGCCGGCGACCAACAGAATCGGGCTCATGGCGGCGACCTCGAGAGGCTGGGGCTCCGCCCCGGATCATTTGCGGCCTGAGGCGCCAAACGCCCAAGCGTCGAGGGATCTTCGAAGGGGGCGGATCTCGGGCCGTGAGCCGCAGCCGGAGCGGCGAGGGCGCCGTCCTCGCTCTCGCCGCCGCGGAGAAATGCGGCATATATCTCATCGAGGCTCGGCCGAAGAATTTCAACCGCGCCAACCGAGACTGGCAGGGCGCTTAGCCGCGCGAGAATGTCGTCTTCAGCGCAGGGGATTTCGAACACGCCCGGGCGTTGCTCTTGCCATCCGGCCGGCGCCGAGGCAGCGCGCACGCGCAGGCGAGGCGAGACGCCAGCCAGCGCGCGCAGCGTGGCGATATCGCCGTCCGCAACTTTCCGCCCGTGATCCACCACGACCACTCGATCAACCGCGCCCTCGAGCTCGGCAAGGGCGTGCGAAGACAGGAGCACGGTGGTTCCGCCGCGCTGCAGTTCGCGGAGGATTTCGTAAAAGTCGAGCCGGAACTCGGGGTCGAGGCCCGTAGTCGGCTCGTCGAGCAGCAGCGCGCGCGGATGGCCGAGCATCGCCTGGGCTAGACCAAGCCGCTGCCGCATTCCTTTCGAGTAGCCGCCAACCCGCCGCGCCGCAGCGTCGGCGAGCCCGACCCGCGCGAGCAGCCTCTGTCCAACGGCTGGCGCCGCCCCTTTCAGTCGGGCATAGAACGCGATGGTCTCGGCTCCGGTCAATGACGGATAAAGCGCGACACTCTCCGGAAGATAGCCGATCTCGCGCCGCGCTCGCGCCGCCGCGCCGGTGGCAGGGTCCTCGCCCAGCACCTTGACCAAGCCGGCGACGGGGCGCAGCAGACCCAGCATCAGCTTGATCAGCGTACTCTTGCCGGCGCCGTTATGGCCGACGAGGCCCACGCATTCCCCTGCCTCGAGGGCGAGATCGATCCCCGCCACCGCGACATGGCGGCCAAAACGTTTGACGACGCCTTCGAGGTCGATTGTGGGCGCGCTCACCGCGGACCGTCCAGTCGGGCCAGCGCCGCCGGGCGCGGCGGCTGCATCAAGGGCGCGCTGTCGATCACCCCACCCGGATGAATGGCGGGGAAGGCGCTTTGCGCCCAGCGCAGCACAGCGAGCGCCGGGCTGTTGAGAAGCAACTTCGCCGCAGGCGCCCGCCAGACGATCTGATCCACCACGCTGTTTGGCCGGTAAGCGGTCGTCGCGACGCCGTCGCCCTTGAGGTCGAAGGCGGGGTTGTCGCTCCAATAGTTGCCTCGCCCGCCGGCCTGCCAGTCGAGCCAGCGCGTGCCGACATACATCACCTGGGACTGGTTGTCGACGAAGGCGTTGCCGGTGATCGCATTGCCCTCCGACCCCGCGGTAAAATGGACGCCGACGCCGCACGCCTCGAACCAGTTGCCGGCGAAGTCGTTGCGGTTAGCGTTGTAGATGAATACGCATTTTGCGCTGTCGCGCGCGACATTATCGCTAATGCGCGACTGGTTGGCGTAGTTGAACAGAAATCCGTGGTCGCGGTCGCGATCGGAGACATTGCCGATGACGCGCAGCCCGGTCGAATACATCAGCACATAGCCCGCGTTGTTGCCAACCGAGACGTTGTCCTCAACCACGCTGTTGTCCGAATACATGAAATGGACGGCGAAGCGCATGTCGTGGAAAACATTGCCGCGAACCGTGTCACGGTGGCTCGCCACCACGAACACGCCGTCGCGCCCGAAGCGGACGTCGTTGTCGAGGATTTGCGACCCGGGCGTGTTCCACAGCGAGATGGCGGGGCCGCGTTCGCTGAGGCGAGGGATCCGCAGGCCCCGGATGCGGTTGGCGCGCACGATTACGTCGCGCGGCCCGTCGAGATAGACCGAAATCAGATTGTCCACGAACGTGTCGTTCTCGATCAGCGCGCGGTCGGCGCCGCGATCGAGGAACACGCCCGAGTCCTTGTCGATCAGACTGACCCCGGAGCCGCGCACGGAGACGCCGCGGATCGCCACATCGGCGGCCCGCACAGTGATAGTCGAGCCCTGGCCGCCGCCGTCGATTATAGCCCCCGTCTCGCCTTCGAGCGTAAGGCCCGGCGTTGTGATCACAACTTGGCCTCGGTGCTCGCCAGGCGCAAGTCGCAACGTGTCGCCCGGCGCAGCGCGCGCGAGGACGTCCTTCAGGCCGTCCCCCGCGGGCACTTCGATGGTCGCCGCGCGCGCCGCCCCGGCCGCGAGAGCAGCCAGGACTAGCAGCAGTGCCCGCGCCGAGGCCATCGGTCAGGCTCTCTTCGGATGCACGATCATGCGGCCGGACATCTCCATGTGCAGCGCGTGGCAGAACCACTGACAGTACCACCAATGGACGCCGGGGCGGTCCGCTGTGAAGGTGACCGAGGCCGTCTGCAGCGGCGAGATCTCCATCGCTATGCCATAGCGCACGATAGTGAAGCCGTGCGTGACGTCCTCGACCGCGTCCATGTTGGTGACCACCACGGTGACTTCGTCGCCTTCGTTCACCTCGAACTTTTCGAGGCTGTAATTAGGCGCGGTTGAGTACATATAAACGCGCACCTTGCCGCCATCGCGGATCACATTCGCTGCTTCCTCCAGCTTCACGCCATCGCGCGCGGCCTGCTGGCGGATGTCGTCCCACATCGGGTCGTCGCGCGACCAGAGCTGTACCGGATTGATCTTGGACCGGTGTAGGATCGTGCAGTCGTGCGGCTCGGCAAAGCTCGGCCCGTCGTGCGCCAGCACCATCTTCTCGCCGGAGATGTCGATCAGCTGATCGTTTTCGGGATGTAGCGGCCCCACCGGAAGGAACCGGTCCTTGGAGAATTTGTTGAGCGACATCAGCCATTTGCCATCGGCGTCCTTGCTCTCGCCATTGGTCGAATGGTTGTGGCCGGGCTGGTATTGGACGTCGATCTTGTCGACGATCGGGTCAACCTTCTCGCCGTTGAAAGCGCGGATGGCCTTGTCGATGTTCCACTTCACCACCTGGCTGTCAATGAACACTGTGGTGAAGGCGTTGCCGCGTCCGTCATAGGCGGTGTGCAGTGGCCCCAGGCCGATTTGCGGCTCGGCGACCACGATGTCACGCGGCTTGATCTTATCGTCGAAGAGGTCATCGAGCCGCCGCACGTCGATCAGCGTGACGGTGGGCGACAGCTTGCCGCCGAACGCGACATGGACGCCGTCGGGCGCGGCGTTGCAACCATGCGGCGAGTTCGGCACCGGCACATAGCGAGTATATTTTGAGCCCTTGCGGCCGTCGACCACCGGGATCCCGCTCATCTCTTTGAAGTCGCCGCTCTTCACCGCCTCTTCGATGCGCTTGATGTTGAAAATCACCGCCCAGGCCTGTTCGTGATCGGTCATCTCCGCGAGAGTCACGCCTCTGTTAGGATTATAGCAGGTCGAGAACGCATATTTGCCCTGGTAATCGGCGTCGGTGTTGTCGAGGTTGCCGTCGACCAGGACCTGCCAGGCGACCTTCATGGTGTCGCCGTCGATCGCGGTATAGACCGACCAATATTTGCTCGGATCGTCGAGCACGCTGCCGTCATTGGGGATCGGGATGATATGTTCGCTGTTGGCGAAGAGGTAGCCGGTGCGGGGGAATCTCTGCGGGCGCAGTCCATGGATGTCGGATGCGTTCGGGATCTCGATGATCTTGTCCGTCTTCATCACGTCGCAGCGGATCCGCGCCACGCGGCAGTTCGCCTTGTCGTTGACGAAGATGTAACGCCCATCATAGCTGCCGTCGGTGAACGAGACATGCGGATGGTGCAGGTCGCCGTTATTGTAGAACCCGCCGCGGCTGGCGAGAAATTTGCGCGTTTCCGGCAGCAGCCCTTCGGTTAGAATCTTCTTGCTCTCGTTGGTCAGGCCCCACCCGGTGGCGCTGCAGCGGTTGAAAACGGGGATTCGCATCAATTCGCGGCCGGACGGAAGACCGAGGATGCGCACCTCGCCGCACTGTCCGCTGCTCGAGATGCCATAATACTCGTCAAGGTCGCCTGGCCGCACCTCAGCGCTGTGCCCACGGGACTCGGCGCGCGCCGGGACGAGGAGCGCGGCTCCTGATCCGCCCGCGGCAAGCCCGGCAAGGCCAGCGGCGGTGGCGGTTGTTCCCAATAAGCCGCGGCGGCTTAGACCCGACGCCGTTTCCTTGTCGTCGCTCATAATTCTCTCCCTCTTTACTTTATGTCCATGAACGCCGCGCGTCGCGGCCTTCAACTCTTATAAGACAGGCTGTCGCCGGCAGGCCTCATGACGGCGTGCTACTGTCGATCGGCCGCCGAGATCTTAGGCCGCGGAGGCAGGTCGAGCGGGCCGGAAGTCGCGTATTTCTCGCGCTTGAGACGCCGCTGGATCATCACGGGGCATTTCTGGTCGTGATGGTAGAGCATCTGGCAGTGCAGGCACTGAATGCATTCGTTGGGATTGATGTGCCCCTCGGGATGGATCGCCTGCACCGGACATTCATTGCCGCAGCGCTGGCAAGGATTGCCGCACTCGCGGTAGCGGCGCAGCCAGTCGAACATGCGCAGCCGCGCGGGGATCGCCAGCGCCGCCCCAAGAGGGCAGAGGTAGCGGCAGAAGAACCGCTCCACCGTAAGGTTGGCGGCGAGCAGCGCGACGGCATAGAGGGCGAACGGCCACGCGCGGGCGAAATGAAGGATGATGGCCGTCTTGAACGGTTCAACCTCGGCGGCCTTCTCGGCGGCACCGAGCTCGCCGAGCGAGATGCCGAACAACACCAGAAAGATGACGTATTTCAGCGCGACCAGGCGCTGGTGCACGGCGAACGGCACGCGGAGCTGCGGCACTTTCACCAGGCGCGCCGCCCGGTTGAGCAGCTCCTGAAGCGCGCCGAACGGACACAGCCAGCCACAAAATGCGCCGCGGTTCCAGAACAACAGCGACGCGGCGCTCGCGAACCACAGAATGAAGATCAGCGGCGCCATCAGGAAATAGTCCCAACGGAACGTGCTGCGCAGCGCGTTGAAAAAAGCCAGGACGTTGACGATGGAAAGCTGGGCCTGCGCGTACCAACCGATCCAGAACAGCGTGAAGGCGAGGAAAGTGAGGCGCAGCCGGTCATAGAGAACCGGCCGCTTCACCAGCCAGTCCTGGAAGAAGAAGATGGCCGTGAGCACGGCTATCGCCGCGAGCAAGACGATGATCTGGCTCTGCTTCGCGCGCCACATCGTCTGCCACAGCGGCGGCCCCTCATCCTCCGCCGCGCTGGCGACGGGGGGCGCGGCCGGCGCCGCGACCGGGGCCGGCTTGAGGTAGGACGTGGGCAAGCTGTAATCGAGAACGAAGGTCAAAAAGGCCTTGTCGCGGGCGCCCCAGGAGCGGTCCGCCAGAAGCTGCAGCCGCCACGGCGCCGCGACGTCGAACCCGCTGCCAGCCGGGATGGTGAACAGATCGACGTCGCGGAACTCCGGCGCGCCCGCGGCGCTGAGCGATCCGAGACGTTTGTGCTCGCGATCGCGGAAGCGGATGCTGACGTCGCCCTGAAGCACGGCGATGCGGTCGAAAATGCCGCCGCGCACATAGCCTGACCCTTTGAAGGAATAAGGTCCGTTGGCGCCGATCAACAGCGCTTGCTCGCCCGGCTTGAGCGCTTTCCGCAGATCGGCGTAGCCGGCGTCGCCGAGCAGCGCCCGGCCGATGCCGGGCGCCGAGACCGGCGCGAGATAGAGGTCGATGAACGAATCCGCGGGATTTTCCGACTCGACCGCGGCCGCCGCGGCTTCGTTGCCGGCCTTCCGGAAAGCCTCGCTGACTTGCCCGATGGTGAGCGTGAGACGCCGCACGGAGCCATCGGCGAGCAGCCCGGCCCAGTCGGCCGGCGCCCGACGATCGGGGTCGATCTCGCGCGCCGGCGGCGCCGTCGCGGCGGTCGTCGCAGGCCCTATCATTCCTTCAGCGCGCGCGACCTTGTTCGCTGAGCGCACCATGCTCTCGGCGATGACGGTCACAGTCACGGTCGCGCCGCTCACGATGTCCACGTCCGGCCGCTCGGGCGGCCCGGCGTGGGCGATCTCGAGGATGTCGCGGCCGACATAACCTTTGATGAAGTTCGCAATTCGCGCAGGCGGGATGCCGATAAGGACGATCGGCTCGTGATGGTCCATCAGCTGTGCGCCGGCGATCTTCCCGTCGGCGCCGAGCCCGACCAGGATCTCGATCGGCTTGCCGGAATAGCCGGTCGAATCGATCCAGTCCGCGTTGACGAAGGCATAGCCGACAGTCCGGTCGCCAGCGCGAACCACAGCGACCGGCGGCGTTCCGGCCGGCGCCTGGTAAGCGTCGGCGCCAGGGATCAGCTCGCCCGGGGGAACGCGGGCAAGAAACTCCGCCAACCGGCTTTGCCCCGCCACCGCGCCCGACGCTGCGACCAGTCCCAATAAGACAAGCGCAGCGGCAAGCAGCGCCCGCGACATGCCAGCTGTCCATAGACCGGGACGATCGATTGGGCCAGAAGGCCGCCGCTTATCCTCCGGTCCGGACCTTGCCATCGTCTCAGCGTGCAATCTGGAGAGAACAAAGATAGATTTGCGCTTTAATTACCCGAAGCTCACGCGAGTCAATTTGAGCTAAGTCAATGTTCAGCCAAAATTGGCGCCGGGCGATGCGCCGCGCTGGGAGATCTGAAAATGAGCGGAGAGATGCCGGAGTTCGGCTGGATCAAATCGGCGGATGACCTTCTCGCGGTCGCGGTCGCGCTCGAGGAAGAGGCGGCGCGTCGTTATCGGGAGCTGGCCGGCTGGGCGCGCGACCGAGGCAGCGCCGACCTCGCCGCGCTGTTCACAATGCTGGAGGCGATGGAAGTTGAGCACGGCGACACGGTCAAAGGCCATAAACCGAGTGCGTCGGCGCAGCCCATCGATCCGGACCGGGTCCGGTGGAGGCTGCCCGCGCGGTTCCAGGATGGAGAGCTGCGCTCCGAGCTGTTGACCCCTTATCGCGCGCTGTCGATCGCCGTGCGCAACGAAGTGCGGGCCTTCGTGTACTACACCTATGTGGCGGCGCAGGCACAACGCCAGGACATGCGCGCCCTGGCTGAAGAGCTGGCGCGCGGCGAGCTCGACCACGCTGCGCTGCTACGCCGGGAACGCCGCCGCGCGTTCCACGCCGAACGGCCGGCGGCTGCGCCGACGCCATCGACGCTCGCGGGCCTCCGCGCCGCCAGCGCCGAGTGGGAGTTGGCGGCCGAAGCCGCGGACGAACCGCGCGCTCTGGTTCGGCAGCTCTCCCGCAATGTTGAGCGCTACCTTCGTGTGGCGGAGCTGGCGAGCGACGAATCGCTGCTCACCGAAGCGCAGCGTCTTGCGGAAGCGGCGCTGCGCCGCCTCGCCACTGCAAGCGGGCCGAGTTCGCGGTAGGGCCTGCGGCATAATTTCTGACGACCTCTTCTCAAAAATGCGCGGGAGCGAGCTCGGCGCGATCCCGGCGAAGCCGTCCAAGGCCGCGCTCCGAAGCTACTCATAGCTAGCGGGCCCTATCGTTCCGTGCTCGACTGCTCCCTTGGTAATGGTGCGGTCTCTTCGCGGGAGGCGCGAATGCGCTCTACCGCCGGCGGCAGGGCGTGATCTCGCCGCCCGTGCGATCCTCTGTTGAAAGGCTGGCGACGCCCGTGTCAACGGCGATAGCCCGGCAACCGAACAAAGCCTGATGTTTAATCGACGCCTGCGCGATCTTCGCGCCATTGCTTCTATGATGAAATGCTCGCATGACGCCTTTACACATAACCGATTTTGCTCATCATGAGCGGCCGTCAGGGATTCATGGGAGTATTGAAAATCTGGCTAACGTAAGCAGACTGCCAAATACGGCTATCGCTTCTGCTGGGCTAACTATGCATCCCGAAGCGTCACTATTTTCATTCTGGGCCAAAACAGCGCTGCCGACCGCCGCAAATGCGGAGGATGCGTTCCCTGCACACGCGGGGATGAACCGGTTCTTCGTCACCTTCAGGCGCCGCCCCGGCTGCGTTCCCCGCACGCGCGGGGATGAACCCCGACTGCCCGGGCCGGAGCGTACCCCTTGTTCCACGGCGACTTCCAGACAGAGTCGCGTCGCCGATAAGATCAGACAGCACGGCCCTGAGGTTCGGCGATGCGCTGGTAAGCGGCAAGGAACATGCGGACGGCAATGTCGACCACGTGGTTGATCCGTTGGTCGGTTGGCGCATCGCCGGCGTTGAAGAGCAGCGGCTTCAGGATCGTGGCGACGCAAGAATCCAGGAATTGGGCCGCCGCGACCTCGCAATCCTCGATCGTCAAAACGCCGGCTGCGGCTTGGCTCTCGAGATATTGACGAAGCTTCGCAACCCCCTCCGCCGGACCCGTTTCATAAAACTCCCTGCCGATCTCCGGCATGCGCTCCGAAATGCTGATGACCGTCCGAAGAGGCGACATGGACCCGGGCCGGCACAGGAACCTGACAAAGCCGCGTCCTACCCGCGTAAGCACGGCCTCGACGTCATGATCGGCCGAATCGAGCCAAAACACCGTTTCCGCCTGCGCCCCGCATTCCTCGCGAGTAATGGCTTCGAACAACTGCTCCTTGCTGTCGAAATAAACGTAAAGCGTCCCTTTCGAGACCCTGGCCTTGCGGGCGATCTCGCTCATGCTGGCCGCGTCAAAGCCTTGGGCGAGAAACACTTCGCGCGCGCCGTCCATGATCTGGCGCCGCTTGGCGCTGATCTCATGCTCCGGCGACCCAGGCTTTTCGGCAGCGACCGCACTGGAAGCCACGTCCGTCCCTCCAAATTCAGACCGAACCGTTCGGTCACTATTGACCTAAGCGTGAAAAGGGGGTATGTCAAGCGAATTAACCGAACCGTTCGGTCATCATGGGGATGCTCCTATGAACGGCGTAGCGCTGACGATGCTGTTCGGCGATCGAGCCAAATACATCGGTCTCATCTTCGGCATCGCCTTTTCGACGATGCTGATGTCGAACCAGGTGTCGATTTTTACCGGGCTGATGTTGCGGACGGCGAGCCAGATCCTCGACGCGCACGAGGCCGACATTTGGGTTATGGACCCACGTGTGGAGTACGTCGACGAAGTCGAGCCCATGACCGATACGCAGCTCGGCCGCGTGCGGGGCGTGGATGGCGTCGACTGGGCCGTTCCATTTTATAAGGGCCTGACGGTCGCCCACACCCGCGATGGAATCCTGCAGCAGGTCATATTGCTCGGCGTCGACGATGCGACCCTGATCGGCGTCACGCCGCGCATGGTCCTCGGCTCAGTCGAGAATTTGAAGCAGCCGGACGCGATGATCATCGACCGGGCCGGATTCCAGTTCATGTGGCCGGGCGAGACGCCGGCCCTCGGTAAGGTGATCGAGCTCAACGATCATCGCGCTGTGATCACGGGCATCTGCGAGGCCTCGGCGCCGTTCACGACATTCCCCGTGGTCTACGCCAAATACTCGAGCGCCATGAACTACATAGGCCGTACGCGCAAGCAAATGTCCTTCATCCTCGTCCACGCCCGGCCGGCGGAGGACCCGCACGCGCTGGCTCAGCGCATCGCCGCCGAAACCGGTTTGAAGGCGCTCACCTGGCGGGACTTCGCTTTCGCTACGATCGGCTACTACCTCAAGCGCACGGGCATTCCGGTGAATTTCGGAATCACGGTCGCTTTGGGGTTCATCGTCGGCGCCGCCGTGGTCGGGCAGACCTTTTACATTTTCGTGCTCGAGAACCTGCGCCAATTCGGCTCGCTCAAGGCGATGGGCGTCGCCAACTTCACGATCCTGCGCATGGTGCTGCTGCAGGCTATGGTCGTCGCCGGCGTAGGATATGCTATCGGCATCGGGCTTTGCGCCGCCTTCTTCGAACTCACCTCGCACGTCTCGATCAATCTTCGCGGATTCGAGTTGCCGTGGCAGGTCGCGGCCGGAACGGCGGCCGCCGTCTTCGTGATCATCGTCATCGCGAGCCTCGCCAGCGTCCGTAAGGTCATGGTCGTGGACCCCGCGATTGTTTTCAGGGGGTAAATCAGCATGGGCGGTCGATCCATTGCCGTCAGCTGTCGCGGCGTCACAAAAACCTTCCCCGCAGGCGATGGCGTCGTCGAGGTGCTCCACGGGATCGACTTCGAAGTCCCAGCGGGAGAGCTCACAATGCTGGTCGGGCCGTCCGGTTGCGGCAAGACGACGCTGATCTCGATCATCGCCGGCATCCTCAGTCCGACGCAAGGGACGGTCGAGACGTGCGGCGTTTTGATCACCAGGCTGCGCGACTCTGAGAAGGTCGCGTTTCGCCGCAAGTCCGTCGGCTTCGTTTTCCAGCAATACAATCTCCTGCCCGCGCTGACCGCCGCCGAGAATGCGGCAATTCCATTGGTCGCCGCCGGCATGCCGATGGCGAAAGCGGCAAAGGAGGCGGGCGCGATCCTCGCCCGCATCGGGATGGGCGCGCATCTCGACAAGCTGCCGAACCAGCTTTCCGGCGGCCAGCAGCAGCGCGTGGCGATAGCGCGCGCCTTCGTTCACGCGCCGCGGCTCATCGTGTGCGACGAGCCGACCGCGGCGCTCGACGCCGAGACCGGCCAGACTGTGCTCACGATCTTGAAGGAGGCGGCTCTCGCCCCCGACCGCGCCGTTATCGTCGTCACCCACGACAGCCGCATCTATCGCTTCGCCGATCGCATCGCAGCCATGGAGGACGGCCGGATCCGGTCTGTCAGCTCCGCGGCTGCCGGCCAACTCCTGGAGGTCGCCTGACATGACCAGGCCTTTCTTCTCCGTAACGCGCCAAGGCGTTCCCTTCCTCGCTATCGCCATGATCGCCTTCGCCGGCTGGTCCATCGCCTCGAATTATCGCCCCCGCTCCGTCACGGAACCGCCAATTCCCGCCCCCACGAGCCCCTACGACAACGAGGTTGCGGGCGCCGGCATCGTCGAGCCCAGGAGCGAGGTGATTGCCCTGGCCATTGAGCGCGGCGGGGTGGTTACCGGCGTTTATGTCGTGGCCGGCGACCACGTCAGGGTCGGCCAGCCACTCTTCGCGATCGACTCTCGCAATTATCGAGCGGCCGTCGCGCAGAGCGAGGCGTCGGTCGCAGCGGAAACCGCCGCCATCGCATCGATCGATCAGAACCTCATCCTTCAGCAGGACGCCATCGACCAGGCGCGCGCCAACCTCGACGTCGCCGAGGCCGAGCGCACCCGAGCCTCGCTGGACCACACGCGCTACGCCGTTCTTGTCCGCGGCGACTGGACGACGCGCCAGCGCTTCGAGACCGCCACCGCGGACGTCGAAAAAGCCGGGGCGAATGTCGCCGCCGCGAAGGCCGCGCTGGCCAGCGCGAAGCAGCAGAAAGAGGTGCTGTCCGCGCAGCGCCGGGAGGCCGAGGCGAAGCTCGCACAGGCCAAAGCCGCTCTCGACGGGGCGAAGGCCGATCTCGACAAGACGGTGGTCAAGGCGCCGATTGACGGGGCGATTCTCAAGGTCAACGTCCGGCCCGGCGAATACGCACAAGCGGGCGTGCTGTCTGACACGCTGATGACCATGGGGTCGGTTGATCCGTTGCACGTCCGGGTCGACATCGACGAAGCCGACTCCTGGCGCATTCACCCCGACACGCCTGCAATCGCTCGCATGAGGGGGAATGCAGCAATTTCGGTAGCGCTTTCCTTCGTCCGTTTCGAACCTTATGTGCTGCCGAAGCGCTCGCTCTCCGGCGACAACGCGGAACGGGTGGACACAAGAGTTCTCCAGGCGATCTATGCATTCGACCCAGGCGCCTTCCCAGCCTTTGTCGGCCAGCAGGTGGACGTCTTTATCAAGGCGCCCAGCCGGGCGGAAGCGGCCAAAAATCCAACCTCGGGGCGCATCGCCTTAGGCGCAAGTGCCTTGGGCGCAAGCGCCGATGCGGCGACGCGCACGGCAAGCGGCAACCCTTGAAGGCCGCGTTGGAGAAAATGCCTCGGCTCAATGTGCGCCGCCGCCTTCGAGCTGGCCTGGTCTCTTCAGCAGCGCGGCGGCGACGAGGGGGACGATGAGCGCGACGCCCAGCAGGTAGAAGGCGTCGCTAAACGCCAAGATGAAAGCTCGCTTGCGCTCAAGGTTGCCGACGACCGCCTTGTGCGCGGCCTCGTTGGAGGCGCCGCGGCTCAAGAAATACCGGGTGAACTCCTCGATAGAGACGCGTGTCGCCTCGGCGAACAGGGACGCCGGCTGCGTCGGTGTGAAGACGAGCGCCTGTCCAATGGCTCGCAGGATATTCGGCCGCGGGCGCTGATTGCTCGTATAATCCGCAATCATATAGATGTTCATGAAGTTGCTTAGGCTTTCGACAGGCCCGCCGGCCTCCGTTACCGGCGGACAGTTTGAATCATCTCCACCAATCTGGGAATCCGCCGCGATTCGCTCACGTCGGCTGCCGCTCTAACCGGTCTTGAGAAGTTGACGGAACCAGAGGTTCGATGCCACGCTAACCAGGACAAAGGGTCCAGATCCGGGGAATGAACCGAGAGATGGCGAGCGCGGACCACAACGCCGAGCAATCAGTGAATTCGCGCCCTGAGACTGAGGGGCGCCTCAAGCCTTCCGGGCCTGCTCGGCCGCTAGGTCCAGACCATGGCGGCAGCCCCGCCGGCCGTGTCGCCCGGACCCCGGCCATCATCGTCACGCTGATTGTCGCCGCGATTGTCGGCCTCTCGCTTTGGTATCTGGTGCAGCCGCAGCCCCTCGTCATTCAGGGCGAAGCCGACGCCACGCGTTTTGACATCGCGGCGCGGGTTGACGGCAGGGTGGCGCAGCGCCCGGTCTCGCGCGGCGAGAACGTCGCCGCCGGACAATTGCTTTTCGAGATCGACAATCCCGAGCTCCTGACGAAACTGCGGCAGGCCGAGGCGGCGATGGCCGTGGCCGCCGCCGAACTCGCCCATATCGAAGCCGGGACGCGCGCCGAGGTGGTGGCGCAGCGCAAGGCCGCGGTTGACAGCGCAAGCGCCAATCTCACCCTCGCCCAGCAGACCTATGATCGCGTCAAGGAGTTGGCGGGGCACGGGAACGCGCCGCTGCAGCGTCTCGACGAAGTCACAGACTCGCTCCAGGTCGCCAAGCGCAGCGCCGAACAGGCGAAGCTTGCCTATGACGAGGCCGTGGCAGGCTACACGAAGGAAGAGCGCGGCATCGCGCAGGCCAATGTCGTCAAGGCGCAAGCGTCGATCGATACGATCAAAGCGCAGGTTGACGAGTTGGTCGTCAAGGCGCCGGTCGCCGCGCAAGTCTATCAGATCGGCGCGGAGCTCGGCGAATATGTCTCGCCCGGCGTGCCTCTCCTGTCGCTCATTGATCTCAGCGACGTTTGGCTGCGTTTCGATCTCCGCGAGGACCTCGTCAAAGGTCTCAAAGTCGGCGACCGGTTTCAGATGCGTGTCCCCGCGCTCGGCGATCGACGCATCACGGCCGAGATCCGGCTCATCGCCACGAAAGGAGAATACGCCGGCTGGCGGGCGACGCGCGCCACCGGCGACTTCGACCTGCGGACGTTCGCGGTGCGCGCCTATCCCATCCCGCCGATCCCGGAACTGCGCCCGGGAATGAGCGTCTATGCCGATTGGACGGGCGCTCAACGATGAGGCCGCCGCCGCGCCCCGGCGTACTGCTCGTCGCAACGCGCGAGCTGCGCTGGATGCGCCGCGACCGCGTCGCGCTCTTCCTCGCGATCGGCATGCCGCTCATCGCCTTTGCGCTGCTGGCCTTGACGTTCAGCAACGCCGTCATCCGCGACCTCAAGGTGAGCGTGGTGGATGCCGACCGAACGGCGACGTCGATGATCTATGTGCAGGCCGTCGCCTCGGCGCCGGCCGTGACCGTGGCGGAGCGTTCAGACGACCTCACCGGCGCGATGCATGCGATACGCTCGGGCGAGGCCATCGCGGCCGTCTACATTCCGCAGAATTTCGAGCGCGATCTCATGGCGCGCAAGCGACCTCAGATCGTCGTCTTCTACAACCGGCAATTTTTCACGCCGGGCAACAATGCCGCGAGCGCGCTGTCCAATGCGATCACCGCGGCCACAGCAACGCTGCCGCCGACCTCGCCCGCACGAAGCGCTTCATTCGAACCAGGCTCGTTGGTCGTAGAACAGTATGTTCTGAGCAATCCAGCCCTGAACTTCGCCCAATTCCTGCTGCGCGCTGTCCTGCCGACCGTCCTTCACGTCGTGACGGCGATCGCCGGCGGATACGCCGTCGGCTCCGAGTTCTCGACGCGCGGCGTGAGAAGCTGGCTGAAAGCCGCTGGCGGCAGCCCGCTCGCCGCTCTTGTCGGGAAACTGGCTCCGCTGTTCGCCATTTTTATTTTGATGATGGTCGTCGTCGCCGTCATCATTCACGGGCTTTACCACATCCCTTTCCGCGGCAATTCCGTTCTCATGGGCGCGTCCGCGTGCCTGTTGGTGATCGCCTATCTGGCGATCGGAGCCCTGTGTCAGCTCCTGGCTCGCAATCTCGCGCTCGGATTGAGCATCACGGCAATCCTTTGCTCGCCGGCTTTCGGCTTTGCCGGGGTCGGCTTCCCTTTGCTCGGAATGGAGGCGTTTGCGCGATTCTGGGGCGCGCTGTTGCCGCTGCGCTGGTACATACAAATATTGTTCGATCAGGCGGTTCGCGGGCTGCCGCCGTCGATTTCCGTGGAACCTTTCGCCATTCTGGGCGGACTTGCCGTTGTTTATTTTGGACTTGGCTGGATGCGGCTGCGATCGATTGCTCGCCGCGCGCCGGAACGTCAGTCCGAGGCGACGCCGGCGCGCGAAGAGCCGATGGGCGAAGGCATAGGATCGGCGATGTTCGCCGAATGCCGCCGCATTCTGGGCGACCGCAGCGCCTTCGGCCTGATCGTGCTGGCGCCTGTCCTCTACGGCGCCCTTTACCCACAGCCTTACCTCGGTCAGGTTCTCCGCGGCATTCCCATTGCGGTCGTCGATCAAGACGGAACCGAACTCAGCCGCGCCCTCGTGCAGGCCTTGAACGCGGATGAAGCCATCAAGGTCGAGGTCCGCGCCGCCACATTAGCGGAGGCGCATGCGGCGCTCGCGAGGCGCGAGGTCTTCGCTATTCTAGGCATTCCGAAGGACACGGAACGCGAAGTGTTGAAGGGCAACAAGGCGCGGCTGGCGGCTTATGTCGATTCGGCCTATTTCCTCTTGTATAATCGGATGGCGCAAGGCTTGCTCGAAGCGAGCGGCGCCGTGAATGCGCAGATCGCCGCGCATGGCGCGCGCTCCGACGGCAGCCTCGCCCATGCGGCTCTCATCAAGAGCTCTCCTGTCGAACTGGTGACGGAGCCGCTCTTCAATCCGACGGGCGGCTACGCGAGCTATGTCGTTCCAGCCGCCTTCGTGCTGATTTTGCAGCAGTCGCTGTTGATGGGCTCCGCCTCGCTCGGCGGCGTCGCATTCGAGCAGGGCGGCCGCAGGGGCCGGCGACGGCGAGGGGCGGCGCGCGCCGTGATCGGTCAGGCGCTCGCGCATCTTTGCCTCGAGACGCCCGGGTTGGCGCTCTATCTGATCATCCTCCCGCGAGTTTACGGCTTTTCGACTCTGGGACGGCCCATCGAACTCTTCCTCATGGCCGTTCCGTTCATACTGGCGGTGAGCTTCCTCGCCCAGTTTGTCGGAGCCTGGTTCAAGCGCCGCGAAACCGCGGTCCTGCTCTTCATCGCGACCAGTCTGCCGCTATTTTTCCTGGTCGGCGTCTCTTGGCCATTGGAAGCCATCCCGAACTTTTTGCGGGCGGCCAGCCGCGTCTTCCCGAGCACGTCGGCAATCGACGGACTCGTGCGCATCAATCAGATGGGAGCAAGCCTATATGACGTGTGGCCCGACTGGATGACGCTGTGGCTGCTGGCCGGAGTCTACGCCCTGTTGGCGGTGCTGGCGACGCATGTGTTGACCGGAGAACATGTCTTGGCCGAGGAGCAAAGCTATGCCGGCTAAATCGCCTCGTCGGCTCGCCCTGATGCTCGCGATCATCGCCGTCGCCGGAGGCGCCGGCTTTCTCGCCTATGGCTGGCGGCAGGGCGACCTCCGCGCCGCGCCCATCGCCGGCGTCGTGCGCGAGACAGAAATTCATATCGCTCCGGAAACGAACGGACGGCTTGCCTCGATCCTTGTCGTTTCGGGACAACAGGTCCGCAAGGGCGACCTTCTCGCCGTCTTGAGCAATCCCGACCTCGCCGCCGCGGTCGAGGAGGCAAAAGCCAGCGCCGCCAATGCGCGCGCCGACCGCGCCAATGTTTATGCCGGCGTGCGCAAGGAGGAGGTCGACGCCGCGGCGCAGGACGTTCAGATTGCCGAAGCAAATGTTGTTCTCGCGCAGCAGCAATATGAGCGAGCCGCCGCGCTCGCTGAGCGGAATTTCGCGAGCAAACAGCAACTTGATGAGAGCGCCGCCACCCTCCGCAAGACCCAGGCCGGTCTCGCCCTCAATCGCGCGGTGCACGCTCGCGACAAGGCCGGACCGACAGCCGAGGAACGCGCCAGCGCCGACGCGAAAGTCGTGCTGGCCGACGCCGCCACCGCGGATCTCGAGGCCAGACTGGCGAAGACGAGACTCGTTGCGCCCGTCGACGGTCAGGTCGCTTTGCTGGTCGCCGCGCCCGGAGAGGTGATCTCGCCGGGGCAGTCCATTCTGACGCTGGAAGCCGGGCGCGAGCGGTGGTTCACCTTCACGATCCGGGAGGATAGGCTCGGCGAGATCGCCATCGGCGCCGCCTTGCGATTGCGCAACGCCAAAGGCGACAGCATCGAGGCGCGCGTCACCGAGTTGCGGCCGCTCGGCGAATTTGCCACCTGGCGCGCGGCGCGCGCCGTCGGCGATCACGACCTCAACAGCTTCCTTCTCCGCGCTGACCCCGCCGGCGAGACCCCTGGCCTCGAGCCCGGAATGACAGTCTGGCTGGATCCGCCCGGGGGCTCCAGCGCGCAACGCTGATTTGAGGGGCGAGCGCTCGATCATCAAGGCCTTTCCCGATGTGATCCAAAAAGGCGCCAGGATCCTGGCCATGCGAACTGGCCATGCGAATTTGCGCCTTTGCCGGAGGATTTGGGGTGTAGACGCCGCACCTCGCAATTCAGCGCAAAATCTTTGTCCTGCGGCACGCGCGGGCGTCCGTGCGATGAGCGCGGGAAAAACAATGTGATATGATGCTGTCGGGGCGGCGCTCGCCGCCGTCGCTTGACTGACGCGATCTAATAGGCTTCACACCCGTCGATCCTCGCCGTTCCCTTGATCCATGGGAGAGGGCCATGCGCCTCTCTGGCGAGCCAGTATTTCGTCTGATGCAATGCGCGTAAAAGGGGGACCTATATGATCAAGGGCGGGCAGTTCAGGACAGTTGCAATGGCGGCCTTGGCGGCGCTCGTCGGGATGGGCGGGCAAGCCAGCGCCGCTCAGTGCGGCAGCACAGCGGCGGGATTCGAGGCTTGGAAGCAGCAGTTCGCGGAAGAAGCGAGGGCAAAGGGTGTCAGCGCCTCGGCGATCTCGTCCTTGATGGCGACCCACTATGCCACCGCAACCATTGGGGCCGACCGCGGCCAGCACGGCTTCCACGTGTCTCTCGACCAGTTTCTCGCCAGGCGCGGCGGCTCGGTCATCGCCGCGCGGGGGCGCTCGCTCAAGCAATCCCATGCGGCGCTCTTCGCATCCATCCAGCAGCGCTATGGCGTTCCGCCGGGACCGCTCATCGCCATTTGGGGAATGGAGTCGGGCTTCGGCAGCCAGCGGGGGCATCAGAATGTTTTATCCGCCATGGCCACCCTCGCCTATGATTGCCGCCGCTCGGCCTATTTCACCGATCAGCTCTATGCAACTCTGACACTGATCGATCGCGGGGTCTTCTCCGCAGGCACAACCGGCTCTATGCACGGCGAGGTGGGCCAGACACAATTCTTGCCCAAGACCGTCCTTGAATATGGGACCGGCGGAAGTCTCGACACCCCAGCCGGCGCACTGACCTCGACAGCGAATTTCCTCAAGGCGCACGGTTGGAGCGCAGGCGCGGGATACCAGCCTGGCGAAGGCAATTTCGGAGCTATCCAAGCATGGAATGCCGCTCCGGTTTATCAGCACGCCATCGCAATCGTCGGGCGGCAGATCGATGGAGGAGAGGGCGGGCGCTAGCTCACGGTGATTTTGGACACAATCAAGACCCTCTCCCGCCCTTTGCACGGTTGGAGGCGGTCGTGTCCCTGTTCTGCGGCTCCCGCCTCGCTGTTCCAGCGAACGCCGGTCGTGCCGGCGCTGTAGCCTCTACGACGACCCGATCTCGCCTCGATTGGGAAGATCCTGCACGCAGTCGCCGTGGAATGGCGTTTCGGGTTGCCGACATTCTACACGTCTGCCGGCCAACCCGCTCCGGCCACGTCCGCCCTTGACCAACTTGGCGGCTCCGTCGCTCCTTCTCGAATGTCGCGACTGCGCCCTATGCAGCTTGGAATTGAACGCCCATGCTTCAATCGTGAGCTGCCAGCGGATGGTGCATCACCTCTTTTTGCGCGATGACGTCCTCCATTTTTGGTTCGCCCGCGACAGCGCGAGCGAGTGCCAGTTTAGTGGCCTCATAATTCCAATCCTGGATTTTCGTATTGTCTTCGGCCTCCCAATGGATGAAGACGCCGACACAAATGAACACATTCTCGGCTTCCGCCGGAGGAATAACTCCTTCCTTGACGGCGTCCACCACTGCCTTTGCTACGCCACGCTCGGCCGGGCCGAACATCTGGGTTGCCTGCTTCTCGTTCTTGATCTCGACCTTGTTGAACATCACGGTGGCCGGCTTGGCCATCAAATTGGGCGCGACGAGCGCAAGAAGCGCGTTATCACCCCGCTTTTGATTTGTTAGCGTGGTGCAGAACGCAATCTCCGCAGCGCTGCCCCTTGGGCCAATGATCAGGTCGACATGCGCCAATTCGTTGCCCTCGCCCACGAGGGCTTCTCCGACCAAAACTCGATCGATCTTTAACCCGTTCATTTCGGTTTCTCCTCAGTTGTTTTCCGCAGGTCCTTCCTTCGAGTGGATTTGTCCATCAACCAACACATGGTGATTCATCGGCGGCTGAGACGCCGACAATTACGCCCTGGCAGCGCCGCGGAGACGGAACATGCTGCGCGGCCTCAGTCTTGAAAAGCCCTCGTTAAACAGGTACAAAAAACAAACGGCTCGGCATGGCGTTCCCTTCCTCCTCGCAATTTCGGTCCGGCGATGGCCGGCTCGAGCTCGTCGACGAGAGGCCGGCCCGGCTGTTAGATTTAGACAGCTCGGCCCCGACAAAGCTGATAAGCGCCGAGTTGTCGCCTCAATGAACGACCTCAGATCCCAAAACGCGGTAAAATCCAACGGCATGCAGCATTTGGACATCGCTCGGGGAAGAAGAGTGGTCGACAGCGATTGCGTAGCAACAAGGACGGAAAAACTCTCATGAGCGACACGACCTATCCCAAGGCGACGAAGGAGATCGCTGAAAAGCGCCGCAGCCTTAATCCGGAAATTGATGCGGCATTTCACTCCTTCAGCCGCGCGGTCTTTGCCGACGGCGCCCTTTCAACTAAGACCAAGCAGTTGATTGCCGTGGCGGTCGCCCACGTCACACAGTGTCCTTACTGCATAACGGGCCACACCAAAGCCGCCCAGCGGGCAGGAGCGACATCGCAGGAACTCATGGAGGCGGTGTGGGTCGCAGCCGAAATGAGGGCAGGCGCCGCCTTCGCTCATTCCACGCTGATGCTGGATGCTCTCGCGCCGTCCTCTGAATAAACGACCTCGCGATTGTTCAGCCCGCATGACCACCATTGTGCAGGACAAGCGAGGGCAACATCCGCGAGGTGTCTTCAGCTTCCGTCTTCGCTGAATTCGATCGGCTCGCTACGTTGTGATTAGGGGAGCGGCGAAGAGTTGAGCGCGGCTCCCGTCGAGTAAAGAAGCCGCGAGGCGCCGCCGACGTTACCCTCTGCTGTGTTCTGGCGGGAGCGCGCCGGCGCCCGAAGAGCTTGCAACTTGCTTGCAACTTCCCCTACCTTGAAGCGTCGAAATAAAGTGTGCTATCTTCGCCGATATAAAAGCGCCTGATCACAGCTGCCGGCAGGGCGCCTCTGAGGATGTCATCATGGCTGGTATGACACGAGCAGTGGGCCTCGATCTGAAGAATGGCGTTGCCGAGGCTGATCTGCCTGACGGCGCGATGCTGGTAGGACATGTAGATGACGAGCCCGTGCTCATCGCCCGATGCGGCGACAATGTCTTTGCAATTGGCGCGACCTGCACCCATTACGGGGGACCGCTGGGGGAAGGTGTGATGGTGGGCGACACGGTGCGCTGCCCATGGCACCATGCATGCTTCAGCCTGCGTACGGGAGAGGCGTTGGCGGCCCCCGCCTTGTCGGCGACCCCGTCCTGGCGCGTTGAGCAGCACGACGGCCGCATCTTTGTCCGAGAAAAAGCGAGCGGAGTTGAACGCGGTATTCCGGCAAAGCAACCGACCGATGTTGCGGCGACGCGGATGGTGATCATCGGCGGTGGGGCGGCGGGCCATGCCGCGGCCGAAATGCTGCGGCGCGAGGGTTTCGACGGCTCGGTCGTCATCATCAGCGCGGACGAATCGCCGCCCTATGACCGGCCGAACCTCTCAAAGGACTATCTCGCCGGAACAGCGCCTGAGGAATGGATCCCCTTGGCCGGGGTTGACTATTACGCGAAAAACCGGATCGAGCTGCTACTTGGCGCGACCGCGACCGCAATCGACGTCCCGGGCCGTCGCGTCATCCTCGATAACGGTAACAGTCTCGACTTCACGAAGCTGCTGATCGCGACCGGCGCCGAACCGATCCGGCTCGAGACGCCAGGCGCCGAGTTGCCGCATGTCCGGACGCTGCGTTCGCTTGCTGACAGCCGGGAGATCATCGCCCGCGCCAAGAGCGGGAGCCGCGCGGTGATCGTGGGCGCCAGCTTTATCGGTCTCGAGGCGGCCGCTGCGTTGCGCCGTCGTAAGGTCGAAGTCCATGTCGTAGCGCCGGAACGACGGCCCATGGAGCGCGTGTTCGGTCCAATGTTGGGCGATTTCATACGCGCGCTCCACGAATCGCATGGCGTCCTATTTCATCTCGGCCACACAGTTGTTGGCATCGACGCCCGGCGCGCGCAGCTCGATGACGGAACGGAGATCGATGCGGATCTGGTGTTGGTCGGTATCGGTGTGCGGCCGCGGCTCGATCTTGCTGAAAAAGCAGGTTTGACAATGGACCGTGGCGTTCTCGTCAACGAGTATTTGGAGACCAGCGCGGCCGATGTCTTCGCCGCGGGTGACATCGCCCGCTGGCCTGATCCCTATAGCGGCGAGCGGCTGCGTGTCGAACATTGGGTGGTGGCCGAGCGGCAGGGTCAGACCGCTGCACGCAACATGCTGGGCCGCCGCGAGCGCTACAGCGTAGTGCCGTTCTTCTGGACTCAGCATTATGACGTGTCGATCGACTATCTCGGCCACGCGACGTCGTGGGACCGCATCGACCAGAACGGCGACGTCGAAGCCCGTGACGTCGCGTTGCGCTTTTGCAAGGGCGACCGCACTCTTGCCGTCGCAACCATTTTCCGGGGGCGGGAAAGCCTGACGGCGGAGCTTGCCATGGAGCGAGGGCAATCCCCATAACCTGGCCCGGAAGCGCTGCCAAAAAACCAGCAATGCATTCGCCTTGTGAGGACCTGCCGCCGCCGCAACAACAATCCATGGCCTCCGCCGCGCCGAATCTTGCCGCTCTTCTCCAATCTCTCAACAAGCGTCTTGGCGGCGGGGGGCGACATTTGATGGTCGGATTTGAAGCCCAGCGCCAGCTCATGCGCATCTGGCAACGCCGTCTCGAGCATCAGAGCAATGCAGTCGGTCGCGTTGCGTGAAGGTCCCTATTCTCGTTGTTCGGGGCGATCATCTCGACAATCCGATGGGATTGGGATTTTTCTGGCGTGGTGGATTTGGAGATTGCAAAGCCTTTGTGGCTCGCATCAGCGCCTCGACTCCGCCCCGCCTGAAAAGGGCAAACGGAACGGGGTCGGTTTGCTGGACAGCTACGGCCTATAAGTCCTGCTCGGCCATAGCGGCATGGCTTCCGGCGCCCAGGCGTTGACGGGCGCGCCTCAGGATCTCTCATAAAGGCCAGTGAGGCTCACCTCGCTTACGAGATGCTTGCGCGCCTCGCGCTCGACGCTTGCGACGCTTGGGCTTCCGGCAACCGGCAGCCGATCGACCGAAAGGGCGAGAAGCTTGAACCGGTAATGGTGCGGACCATGTCCGCGGGGCGGGCAAGGACCGCCATAGCCTTGTCGACCGAAATCATTGACCGCCTGCTTCAAGCCTGATTCAGCCTCCGACCGCGGAAGGCCTTCCGGCAGATGCGTGCGGCTGGGCGGAATGTCGTAAACGGCCCAATGACGCCAGACGCCCGCTGGCGCATCAGGATCATCACAGATCAGGACAAAGCTGTGCGTTCCCTCCGGCGCCCCCGTCCAGTTGAGAGACGGCGACAGATTCGCATTATCGCATGTATGGCGGATGGGGATCGCCGCGCCATCCGCAAAGGCCGTCGATCGGAGCCGCATCTATGAGCCTCCCTGACCGGGAAATGGCCTCTCGGAGAAACGAGCCGCCGGGCGGGCAGAGGCGCCGACGGCGCTCCTCCGAGGGCGCAGGGGCCTGGGTCATTCGCCGCCTTAACGCCCGGCGTCGCGAAAAGATCAAGGTCGCTCGCGGCAAGCACGATGGCAGGGCTCGGCTTGCATTCCGCCGCGGGAGAGCCTTTCATGTGCAACGGGCGGTCCGTGCACATTTCTCGCCTTCATGACCTATCTTGCCGAAATCGCCGAATCTCAGACTGCGGAGAAGCTGCCGCCAGCAGAAGCAAAGCGGACCCGCCGTCGCTCCTCTGATGCGCTTGCTGCTTGATAAAGCAGACGAATGGGAAGCGTCCCAATTTCTTTCCGTGTCCGCTTATCGCGGGAGGTTTCGATGACAAATGTAGCTCACATCCTTCAGTCAAAACCTGACCCGACCGTTTACACCGTCGCTCCCACGGCATTGATGTTCGACGCCGTAACATTGATGGCGGAAAAAAACATCGGCGCTCTCCTGGTCATGAATGGCGAGACGATCGTCGGCATGGTTACCGAGCGCGACTATGCGCGCAAGATCGTGCTCATGGGGAGAACGTCGAAAGAGACGCTGGTCAGCGACGTCATGACGTTCCCCGTCATGTATGTGCGTCCGCAGCAGAGCACCGAGGAATGCATGGCGCTGATGACGGATAAGCGGCTGCGCCATCTGCCCGTCCTTGATAACGGCAAGCTGACCGGACTCATCTCGATCGGCGATTTGGTAAAAGACATAATTTCCGAAAAGGATTTCATCATCCAGCAGCTCCAGCATTACATTGCTGGAGATCGGGGTTGAGTTCCTCCCGCTGGCTTTGCCCTGCGACAACGGTAACGGCGCGCAAGACTCGGGGCGGCTTGGCGCGCCGTAAAGCCGCGCCAGAGACTAACGGCGCCGATATTTGGAGCGGGCGTCCGATGTTGGCGTCAGACAGCGGCGCAGCAAGTCCATGCTGAGACTTCTCGCCGCCTGCAGGGACCCGGGCCGCTGTTGCGGCTCCACAGCTAGAGCGGAATGCCTTCCGCTCGCATTGCATTCCGCTCTTGACGTGTTGTCAGATCGCAAGATTCCGTTGGAAAAGCAGGTCCGCTTTTGGGACCATCTGCTATTTCTTCTCGGCTGCAGGATCGGCTGCAGGAGCTGACGCCGGAGCCGAAGCCGCCGGGGGTTCGCCTGGTTTCGCCTCGGCGCCGGGTTCGGGCTCGGCGCGCTCGATCTTGGCGTTCTTGCGCAACTCGCTCACCATTTCGCCCTGCGCCTTCTGCACGACATAGCGGCTGACCTGATCCTTCACCTCGTCGAAAGTGGGGAAGGGCTTTTCGCGCTTGCCTTCGACCTCGATGACGTGCCAGCCGAACTGGCTTTTCACCGGTTCGGACAATTGGCCAGGCTCCAGCTTGAAGGCGGCCTCGGCGAATTCCGGCACCATCTTGTCCTTGGTGAACCAGCCGAGATCGCCGCCGTCGGCGCCCGAATCTTTCGACACTTCCTTGGCGACCTTGGCGAATTCTTCGCCGGCTTTCAGCCGCTTGATGACGGCCTCGGCGTCTGCGTCGGTCGCGACCAGAATGTGGCGCGCGTGAACCTCGGTTTCCGGCTTTTGCGCATTCTTCGCGTCGTCATAGGTCTTTTTCAGCGCCTCATCGGTCAGGGCCGCTTTGGCGACCTGGCCGAGCATGGCCTCCATCAGGAGCTTTTCGTGATAATAGGCGACCTTCTTGGCAAACTCCGGCGTCATATCGAGCTTGTCCGCCTTCGCCTTTTGCGCGACCAGCGCGCCGTCGATCAGAAAATCGAGCAAATAGGTCTCACGCGCCTTGCCCTGGATCTGCGGCGGCAGGCTTGGACCGAGATCCTCCGTCGCGATCTTCACATCCTCGTCGGTGATCTGCTGACCGTTGACCGTCGCCAGCACTTTCGCGGAAGCGGGCGCGGCTGTGACCAAAGGCCAGCCGAACGCGAGCGCGCATGCGAGGCGGGCGACGCGCGGGGGAAACAAGCGCGACGGCAAGGCGCGCGGAGGGTTGTGCATGAACATTCGATAGTGCTCCGGACTGATGGCAAGAACAAGGGCGGCCCGGCGCGGGGAGGTCGTTGCGTTTGCGCGCGGAGGGGGGAAAGATGCACGGAAGGGCGGGTTTGACAAGGTCCGACCGCAATCTTATCTCTGCCATGCTCATGGGGAGAGTTTTTCGCGGGCGCGCCAGGGCCTCAGGCGGCAAAGGCGTCGCTTTCGCCCGGCGGACTTGCGGCCGCAGAGGCGCCCGCGGCGAAATGTTCGCGCGAGAGCGATTTGCCGCTTGCAAGGGGGGCGGCGGAAGCATTGCCCTCACGCTTCAATTACCTGGCGCTTCAATTATAAGTGTTTCAGGCTTTGAGGCGCGCCATCGGCCGACGCCTCTCCATGGTGAGTTTCGGATTCGGGGCGTTCGCCGTGGGGGCGTGGGGCCGCAGAGGTTGCAAATCATGCGCGGCCCCGGGGTCGAGCTGTGACTTTGCCGCCCGATCAAGTCCAAGAGAGGTTTTTTAAGAATGCTCGGCTCCATCGCGAAGAAGATTTTCGGATCGGCGAACGACCGCCGGCTGAAGACCTATCGGCCGAAAGTCGCCGCAATCAACGCGCTCGAGCCCGAATGGCTGAAGCTCTCGGACGAAGAACTCGCCGCCAAGACCGTGACGTTCCGGGACGAGCTCGCCAATGGGAAGAGGCTCGACGACCTACTCATTCCGGCCTTCGCCACCGTCCGCGAGGCGGCGCGCCGCGTTCTCGGCCAGCGCCATTTCGACGTCCAGCTTGTCGGCGGCATGGTGCTGCATGAGGGCGGCATCGCCGAGATGCGCACCGGCGAAGGCAAGACCCTCGTCGCAACCCTCGCCTGTTATCTCAACGCGCTCGCCGGCAAGGGCGTGCATGTCGTCACCGTCAACGATTATCTCGCTCGCCGCGACGCCGAATGGATGGGCCAGATCTATCATTTTCTCGGTCTCACCACAGGGATCATCGTGCATGGCGTCGACGACGACGCGCGCCGGCGGTCCTACGCCGCCGACATCACCTATGGCACCAATAATGAATTCGGCTTCGACTATCTCCGCGACAATATGAAATATGAGCTCGGGCAGATGGTCCAGCGCGGCCACGCCTTCGGCATTGTCGACGAGGTCGATTCGATCCTGGTAGATGAGGCGCGCACGCCGCTCATCATTTCCGGCCCCTCCGACGACAAGTCCGAACTCTACAACACGATCGACAAGGTGCTGCCGAAGCTCGAGCCGGAGGATTACGAGGTCGACGAGAAGCAGCGCTCGACCAATCTGACCGAGCGCGGCAATGAGCATATCGAGGAGTTGCTGCGCGAGGCCGGCATTCTGATCGAGGGTTCGCTCTATGAGGCGGCGAACGTCACGATCGTGCACCACGTCAATCAGGCGCTGCGCGCCCACAAGCTGTTTCAGCGCGACAAGGATTACATCGTCCGCAACGGCGAGGTCGTCATCATCGACGAATTCACCGGCCGCATGATGCCGGGGCGGCGCTATTCGGAGGGGCTGCATCAGGCGCTCGAAGCCAAGGAGCATGTGCAGGTCCAGCCCGAAAATGTGACGCTCGCGTCGATCACCTTCCAGAACTATTTCCGGCTTTATTCGAAGCTCGCCGGCATGACCGGCACGGCCTCGACCGAGGCGGACGAATTCGCCGAAATCTACAATCTCGACGTTGTCGACATTCCGACCAACATGCCGGTCCAGCGCCTCGACGAGGATGACGAGGTCTATCGCTCGGCCGAGGAGAAGTTGCGCGCGATCACGCGCGAGATCGCCTCCGCCAACGCCAAGATGCAGCCGATGCTCGTCGGCACGACCTCGATCGAAAAGTCCGAGCAGCTCGCGGAGGCGATGAAACAGGAAGGCTACAGGCAGATCGACTTTTCGGAGCCCGAGGCCCTGCAGAAGCTCTATGCCTCGGCGCGCTCGGACAAGCCCTCGAAGCTTTTCGCCGTGCTGAACGCCCGCTTCCACGAACAGGAAGCCTATATCGTCGCCGAGGCGGGCGTACCCGGCGCCATCACCATTGCAACCAACATGGCCGGCCGCGGCACCGACATCAAGCTCGGCGGGAACGTCGAAATGCGCATCACGCAGGAATGCGCGACTCTGCCGGAGGGACCGGAGCGTGAGGTGAGGGCAGCCGAAATCCGCGCCGAAGTCGAGGAGTTCAAGGCGAAAGCGATCGCCGCGGGCGGGCTTTACATCGTCGGCACGGAGCGTCATGAGAGCCGCCGCATCGACAATCAGCTGCGCGGCCGCTCCGGGCGCCAGGGCGATCCGGGCCGCTCCAAGTTTTTCTTGTCGCTGAAAGACGATCTGATGCGCATCTTCGGGTCGGACCGCATGGAGAACATGCTGGTCAAGCTCGGCCTCAAGGAAGACGAGGCGATCGTCCATCCCTGGATCAACAAGGCTCTCGAAAAGGCGCAGCAAAAGGTCGAAGCGCGCAACTTCGACATGCGCAAGAACATCCTCAAATACGACAACGTGATGAACGACCAGCGCAAGGTCGTCTTCGAGCAGCGCCGCGAGATGATGGCGAAGGATTCGCTCGAAGAGATGATCCATGAGATGCGCGAAGGCGTCGTCGACGACCTTGTCACAAAGCATGTTCCGCATGACGCCTATCCCGAGGCCTGGGACGTCGAGGGGCTTTCGGCGGCGATCAAGGCCGGGCTCAATCTCGATCTGCCGGTCGCCGACTGGGCCAAGGAAGAAGGCGTCACCGAGGAAGAGGTGCGCGAGCGACTGCACAAGGCGGCCGATGAGGCCTATGCCGAACGGGTGGCGCGCAACGGCCCCGAGGTGATGCGCTATGTCGAGAAGCAGATCGTGCTGCAGGCGCTCGACCATCTCTGGCGCGAGCACCTCCTGACGCTCGATCATCTGCGCCAGGTCGTCGGTTGGCGCGGCATGGCGCAGCGCGATCCGCTCAACGAGTATAAGTCGGAAGCCTTCGAGCTGTTCGACGAGTTGATCGCTCATCTGCGCCAGGCGACGACGGCGCAGCTCTCGCGCGTCGAGATCGCCTATGAGCCGGCGCCGGCGTTGCAGGAGATTTCGGCGCCGCAGCAGGCCGCTTTCGGCCCCGCCGGCACGGCGACGGCGGCCTTCAATGGCGCCGACGTCCTCCTCGGCCCGGACGCCGCCGCGCTGATCGCGGAAGGAGCCGGAGCGACGACGATGCTCGAGCGCCCGCGCGTGGCAGGGCCGGGCGCTCAGGAAGGCGTTTACGCCAAAGTCGGCCGCAATCAGCCCTGCCCGTGCGGCTCGGGCAAGAAATATAAGCATTGCCACGGCGCGCTGGCCTGAGGTCGAGGCGAGGGCTCGCCTTCCGGCCGGTGCTGGCGATCGGCTTCACGCTGACGATCGCGCTTTACCTCCTGACGGCATGGCTCGGGCCCAAATTCGGCCTGAAGCTTTAGAAGCTGGTCTGCTCTGGTTTTGGGCGGCGCCCGCGCCCGCCGCGGGGACCGGCTTCACCTTGAGCCTAGTCGGTCGCCATCGAACAACCGCTAGGCTTTTGATGTAGCAGGCTTATCGGGTTCGCTCCAACGCGCCTTGGCGTTAGTCGTGGACGCTGAAATGTCCGCGCCATGCCGTCCCCATGAAACGGGCGAACTGAGCGTGGCTCAAATGAACCAACGTCGCGTGGTCGCCTCCCTCCAGGTAGACTTCTGGTTGCTCCTCGATGCTGTCGTCGACAATAGCGTCGAGCCCATAGCACTCGCCGACGGGGGGAACGGCGCCGCGGGCGCAGTCTTCGAACAACTGTTCAATCTCGTGTTCAGTAGCAAAATCGACATTAAAGCCAAGCCGCATCGCGAGATCGGACAGGCGGATGTGACGCGACGCCGACAGGATTGCGAGGACAAAACCGCTCTCGTCGCGAAGTACGACAGCTTTGGCTAGACGATCCCCGGAGATCCGGCAGACCTCGGCGGTTCGGGTCGACGACATGGTCGGTTCATGCGTGATCACATCGTACTCGATGTTCTTGCCAGCTAGATATCTTTCGAGCGTTGGAGCCAACATAATGGACCGTCCGCTGCGCGAGCCTCACCCTGAATGGCGTCGGCTTTGCAGATCAGCTTCGCCATCCGGAGCGCCCTAATATCAACCTGAATTATACGTTCGTAATGCGCCGCCCACAATCCAGCAAAATGATGTTGCTGCGCGCCTGGCGCTGCAATGAACCTGTTCAGGTGCTGCAATGAACCTGTTTAGAAGCCATGATGAAGCTATGAACACAACAGCCTTCGGCGCTGCGTGTAAAGCGTGGATCTGTAGTGGAAGGCCTACACTAGCGAAGCTTAGGTCATGCCTTTGGCAGGATCGCAATTCCATGCGCGCGTGAGCAGGCTTTGACGTGGCGCAACAGGTCAAATGTGATTAGAATATGATAAGGATAAATCGCTCCCGGCCCGAATGCGCCGATGGAGCCAAGGCGGCGCTTGTTTGCTTTGCCGCACCTTGCCTACCCCGAGGGGCTTTGCACACGGCTGATCCGCACTCGCAGGGAGGAAGTCCGATGTCTTACGATTGCAAGAGCCCGGAAGATGTCCTCAAAACCATCAAGGATGACAAGATCGAGATGATCGATCTGCGGTTCGCCGACCTGCCGGGTCTATGGCAGCATTTTTCTGTGCCGCCCCGGGCGCTGAACCTCGACAGTTTTGCAGATGGCGTCGGCTTCGACGGCTCCTCCATTCGTGGCTTTCAAGAGATTCAGGAAAGCGACATGATGGTCGTTCCGGATCCGACTACAGCATTCCTGGATCCGTTCACGGAAGCGCCTACCTTGGTCTTGATTGCCAACATTCGCGACCCCATCACGGGACAGAGCTACACCCGTGATGTCAGATACGTCGCGCAAAAGGCCGAATTGTACCTCAAGGAGACGGCGGTTGGCGACGCCGCCTATTTCGGCCCCGAGCTCGAACATTTTGTCTTCAATGAAGTGCGTTATGATCAAAGCGTCAACTACGGCTATTACGAAATTGACGCCATCGAAGCCAACTGGAAGGCTGCGAACAGGAACGGCCCGAGTCTTGGTCACAAGCTTCGCCCCAAAGAGGGTTATTTTCCGGCGCCGCCCGCCGATGCTCTCCAGGATGTGCGCACCAACATGGTGTCGATTCTCGAACAGCTCGGCATCCCGGTTGAGGCCCACCACCATGAAGTCGCGACTGGCGGACAGGGTGAGATAGACATGCGCTTCGCCACGCTGACCAGAATGGCGGACAACGTGATGATCTACAAGTATGTGATAAAGAACGTCGCGCGGAAGCGTGGCATGACCGCCACCTTCATGCCGAAGCCGCTGTTTGGCGACAATGGCTCTGGAATGCATGTCCACCAGAGCATTTGGAAAGGAGAACTGCCAATTTTCGCCGGTGACGGCTATGCCGGTTCGAGCGAGTTGATGCGCCACTATATCGGCGGCCTGCTGAAGCACGCTCCGGCGCTGCTCGCGATCTGTGCGCCAACCGTCAACTCCTACCGACGGCTGGTGCCAGGCTTCGAGGCTCCCGTCAATCTTGGCTATTCTGCGCGCAACCGCTCAGCCGCCTGCCGCATCCCGATGTACTCGGCCGATCCAAAATCGAAACGCGTGGAGTTCCGCTGCCCGGACCCGGCCTGCAATCCCTACCTGGCGTTCGCGGCGATGCTGATGGCGGGTCTCGACGGTATTCAGAAACGCATCGATCCTGGCGAAGCCATCGATAAGAATCTTTATGATCTACCGCCAGAAGAGCTCGCCAAAGTGCCGTCAGCCCCCGGATCGCTCGAGCAAGCGCTCGACGCGCTCGAAGGCGATCATCAATTTCTTCTCAAAGGAGATGTTTTTACACGGGATGTCATAGAGACCCATCTCAACTACAAGCGATCGCGTGAGATCGACGAAATTCGGCTGCGTCCACATCCATATGAGTTCTTTCTGTACTATGACGTTTGAGAGCCTGGCTCAACTCGGTCATTTTGACGATGGGCGGCGATATCCTGAGTTTGCGATGTAGCTTGCGCATGTGTGGTTTGAAGTCTGCCCGCGCGGGCGATGGGAGCGATGAGCGCTCCCGGCGCCATTCCGCCAGCCATGGAAATTCTCAAAAGGGCGCTCCCGCGCCGAGGCTCGAAAACGCGCCGCTCACGATCGCGTGCGCAGGCGCACAGCATGGGAGATTACGCGAACGTAACCTTCAAATGTAGCCGCGACGAGCAACGCGGACGAATGAAGGAGAGATGATCATGAGCGCCGCCCGCAAGACCACCGCCGCCGTCCTCGCCGCCGCCACCCTCGGACTTGGCGTCGCCGCCAGCTCGACCCCGGCCGCCGCCTGGGGCTATTATCATCCCTGGGGTTGGGGCGTGGGCGCCGCCGCTGCGGGACTCGCGCTCGGAGCCGCCGCCGCGGCGGCCGCCACGCCTTATTATTACGCGCCGGCCTGCTATTTCAGCCGTCAGCCGGTCGTCGACGGTTACGGCAATGTCGTCGGCTTTCGCCGCATCCGGATCTGCAACTAAGATCATCGCCTTCGACGTTGTCGCCGGGGCCTCTCCCTCCGGCAACGCCTGTCGAGAGCCCTTGGAGCCCCCGCCTCCAGGGGCTTTCGGCGTTGCGACTTAAGACACGTCGGCCCGCCGCGCCTTGGCTCCCACGACCGGCGGAGCTTCGTCTGGATGCGCATGCAGCGCCTCCTCCAGCTTGCCGCGTTCGAACACGATCACGATCACGATCGAGATCAACAGCGGAATGATCAGATAGAACAGCCGGAAGACGAGCAGCGCGGTCAGCACCTCGACCTGCGGCGTTGCCGGCATGGCCCTGATGAACAGGAGCTCGAAAACGCCGAGGCCGCCGGGCGCATTGGACGCGAGCGCCGCCGAAAAAGAGGCGAGAAAAACCGCCAGCACGACGAAAAAGCCGGGATTGCCGGTTTCCGGCAGGGCGAAATAGATGATTCCCGCAGCGCCCAAAAGTTCGAGCGGGGCGGCGAGAAACTGCCGCAGTGTGATGTCGGGCTTCGGATATTCGAGCCGGAAGCCGCGGACGACTAGCGGCCTGAAGCGGAACACCGAGCCTGCGACATAGACCGCGACGAGAATCAGTAAGATGACGCCGACCGTGAAGGCCGTGCGTGGATTGGTCACCGCGTCCGGCAACATGCCGCCGAAACGCGAAAGTTGAGCGGGCTCCAGCACCAGGACGAGGCCGCCGAGCAGAATCGTGCCGAGGCCGAACGTCAGCGAGCAGAGCGCGACGAGCACCGCGACCTGCGCGGCGGTCAGCCCCTTCGAATGATAGGCGCGATAGCGCACCATGCCGCCGGAAAGCACCGTCGCGCCGATGTTATGGGCGAGCGCATAGGTGGTGAAGGAGCAGAGTGAGATAAACAGCCAGGAAATGTGCGTCACGCCGAGATGACGCAGCGCGATCCTGTCGTACCAGGCAAGCGCGCCATAGGCGACGAGCGTCGAGGCGATGGCCAGAAGATAGCGCGACGGCGGAATGGCGCGCAGCTGCCGCCAGACCTCCGGCCCGACATGCTGGCCGCGAAACTCCAGATAGAGCAGCCAGACCGAGACGACGACCGCGAGCACGCCAATCGCGGGCCACAGGAAATCGAGAATTCGCTTCATGACGCTTCCGAGAGGACCGGGCAAAACCGGACGAGCTGAACCCGCCGGATCTTGCTTCGGAAACGAGCGCCGGAGTGGCGCGCGGGCCGCGACCCGACGCGCTGTGCGCTCAGGTCACAGTCTTAGCCCATGTCGGGCGAAAGGCGCAGAGTTTTCCGCAAGGAGGGAGCGGCGCGGCGAGCGCCGGACAAGAGGCGCGGCGAAGCAATCGCCCATTTGCGTGCCGTTCGGCTCGAACGCTGCGTTTCAGACCTTTGCTTCAAGCCCGCGCGGCGCGCAGGCGAATCGCCGATTTTTCCACCGCGAGGGAGGTATCGCCCCCCGAATCGCCTGCTTCACGCGCTCCGAGCCCCTGTGCCTTGTCGAGATCTGCGGCCGCCTCCTCGAGCCGGTTGCGCGCGTCCTCGAGCTGGGCCATCAGCTCCACGGCTGAGCGGTTGAGATTGTCGCGCCGAGCGCGGGCGGCGCGCGCATAGGTCGGATAAGCGAAATGGGAGGAGTCGAAAATGCCGGCGCGCTGCTCCTCGATCGCCACTTCCTGATCGAGCTCACGAGCAATTTTGGAGAATTCCTCGACCATTGATTCGATTTGCGCGACCCGGCGCCGCTTTTCCTCGACTTGAAACCGCTTGAGGCGAACCAGCGTGTCCTGCAGCTTCATGGCGTTCAAACTCCCGATGACCATCGCCCCGCGGCGCGCTTTTGCGAAAGCGTCGCTGGCGCGCCGTGAGGCCCGGCCGCGGACGGCCTGCGGTGGGCCGAAATCGCTTCCGGCATTCAAGTCTGCCGCAGCAAAGTTGCCCATTCGTTACCTCAATCCTTCGGCCCGCGGACACGCCAGCGATCGGCAACGCATCCGGGGCGGGACACCACCCGATTCGCGTCAGAATCTCTGCGAAAACGGCGCAGGTCTTCGTCGCGCAAGCCTGCTTCGATAACTTGCTTCAATAGGGCTGACGGAGAAGGAAGCCGCCTCGCTTCGGGCGGAAAGGTCTGGAAAACTGCGCGGCAGATAGAATGGCCAATGTCAGGGAATGTTTTTATTAACTAATGCCCGTTAAGGTTACGAAACTGGTAGCGGATGGTCTCTGCTCCGGCCCCGATGGCGACCGGCGGAGAGCTTCTAAAACGATCTCGCGCGCCGGCAGGCGACCGACGGGGCAAGGTGGGGACCTCAGATGCGCGTTTTATTGATCGAAGACGACGGCGCAACCGCACAGAGCATCGAGCTGATGCTGAAATCCGAGAATTTCAACGTCTACACCACCGATCTCGGGGAAGAGGGCGTCGATCTCGGCAAGCTTTATGATTATGACATCATCCTGCTCGATCTGAACCTGCCCGACATGTCGGGATATGAGGTGCTGCGGACGCTGCGGGTCGCCAAGGTGAAAACGCCGATCCTGATCCTGTCCGGATTTGCGGCGATCGAGGACAAGGTGAAGGGGCTCGGCTTCGGGGCGGACGATTATCTGACGAAACCCTTTCACAAGGACGAGTTGGTCGCCCGCATTCACGCCATCGTCCGGCGCTCAAAGGGCCACGCGCAATCCGTCATCGCGACGGGCGACCTCATCGTCAATCTCGACCAGAAGACGGTCGAAGTCGACGGCGCGCGCGTGCATCTCACCGGCAAGGAATATCAGATGCTCGAGCTGCTCTCGTTGCGCAAGGGCACGACGCTCACCAAGGAGATGTTCCTCAACCATCTTTATGGCGGGATGGACGAGCCGGAGCTGAAGATCATCGACGTCTTCATCTGCAAGCTGCGCAAAAAACTCGCCAACGCCAGCCAGGGCCGCAATTACATCGAGACGGTCTGGGGCCGGGGCTATGTGCTGCGCGAGCCGCTGGATGATGAGGAGCGCATTACGGCGTAATGCGACAAGCCGCGTCGAGGAACGCGGCCGGCCAAGCCGACCCTCCGAGGCGCAACACAGAGTGATAGGAGGCAAGTCAAGCCGAGATCAAAACCGCCGCCGCGCGAGGACAGCGGCGGCGCGGTTCATCTCCACCATACCTTCGGCACAATGTTTTTCATGGCAAACCACGCCGCCGTGGGGAATACCGTCGTCCAAGCTCGCTGAGCACGCGCCTGCGATCAAGCTTGGTTCGGCTTCGACCCGGACGCAAGCGACGCAACGGGGCGCGTTTTGGCCTCGGCGTGCTCTGATGTCTAATGCCGCGTGAGTTCGCCGAACAACGGCCGTCAGGCCGCCGCCTCGGCTCTGGCGGCCTCGGCTGTCGGAAGCGCCTCGATCATGACGAGGTCGGCCTCGACGGCGATTTTCAGCGTCATATCCGCCGCTTTGGCGACGAGGCCCGTGAAAAAGGGCTGGATCGAGTGGGCGTCGACCGACCGATGCTCAGGGGCGCCCGCCAGCAGGGTGGGGACGTGGGCGGCCAATCTGGCGTTCGTCCCTTTCGCCGCGACGGCGAGGCGCAGATCCTCGGGCGCCCCGTCGGCGCCGTCGGCCGTCACCGCAATCGATCCTCCGCGCGGAATGGCGGCGGCGGCGATCAGGCAAAGATTGAGAATCAGCTTGACCTGGTTCTTCGGCATCAGCACGCGGGGAATGGCCCATTCGATCCGCGTCTTCTGATCGGCGAAGAGGCCGCGCACGACTTTTTCGGCGTCGCCCGTGTCGATCGAGGCGCCCGCCGAGCCCGCGGCGCCGAAGGCGAGCCGCGAAAATTGCAACCGCGCCGAAGCGTTCTCGGCGCTTTTCCGGATGAGCCCCATGGCGAAACCCCGCATGTCGGGATCCTTTTCGTCCTCGAGCACTTCGAGACCATTGACGATGGCGCCGACCGGGCTGATCACGTCATGGCAGACCCTGGAGCAGAGAAGCGCCGCAAGATCGAGGGCGTCGAGGGCGAAAGTCGTCATGAAATATCCGTCCGCTTGAGCCGCCGCTGCGGCGTCGGCGCGCCGCGCGCGCGAATCGTAGCGAAAGGAGATTAACAAAACCCTGGCGAAGCAGAAAGAAGAGCCGGCGCTTCGGTACGCCTGCGACGACGGGGCGGAAAATCCAATGCTGTGACGCCACCGCTCTCCAAATAGCAAGGCGGCCCGGAGCATTATGCTCCAGGCCGCCCCTTCTGTCTCAATAACGCGCCGGTCTGTTAGCCGAACTGGTTCATTGTATTGTGAGCGCCGCCCGCCTTCAGAGCCGCTTCACCGGCGAAATAGTCCTTGTGATCGTCGCCCATGTCGGAGCCCGCCATGTTCTGGTGCTTGACGCAGGCGATGCCCTGGCGAATTTCCTGACGCTGAACGTTGCGGACATAGCCGAGCATGCCCTGAGCGCCGAAATATTCCTTCGCCAGATTGTCGGTGGAGAGCGCCGCCGTGTGATAGGTCGGAAGCGTGATGAGGTGGTGGAAAATGCCCGCCCGCTTCGAGCCGTCCGCCTGGAAGGTGCGGATGCGCTCGTCGGCTTCGGCGGCCAACTCCGTCGTGTCATAGTCGACGCTCATCAGGCCGGCGCGGTCATAGGCGGAGACGTCCTTGCCGGCCGCCTTCCAGGCGTCGAACACCTGCTGGCGGAAATTCAGCGTCCAGTTGAAGGACGGCGAATTGTTGTACACCAGCTTGGCGTTGGGGATCACCTCGCGGATGCGGTCGACCATGCTGGCGATCTGCTCGATATGCGGCTTTTCGGTTTCGATCCACAGGAGATCGGCGCCGTTCTGCAGCGAGGTGATGCAGTCGAGCACGCAGCGGTCCGCGCCGGTGCCGGGGCGGAACTGATAGAGGTTGCTGGCAAGGCGCTTCGGCCGCACGAGCTTGCCGTTGCGGTTGATGACGACGTCGCCGTTGCGGGTCTCGCCAGGAGCGACTTCCTCGCAATCGAGGAAGTTGTTGTACTGGTCGCCGATGTCGCCGGGCTCGCGGCTGACGGCGATCTGCTGGGTCAAGCCGGCGCCGAGCGAGTCGGTGCGGGTGACGATAATGCCGTCTTCGACGCCGAGCTCGAGGAAAGCGTAGCGGCAGGCGCGCACCTTGGCGAGGAAGACTTCATGCGGCACGGTCACCTTGCCGTCCTGATGGCCGCACTGCTTTTCGTCCGACACCTGGTTTTCGATCTGAAGCGCGCAGGCGCCCGCCTCGATCATCTTCTTGGCGAGGAGATAGGTCGCTTCCGCGTTGCCGAAGCCCGCATCGATGTCCGCGATGATCGGCACGACGTGGGTCTGAAAGTTGTCGACTGCCGCCAGCAGCTCTTTCTCCTTCGCGCTGTCGCCGGCCTGGCGCGCCGTGTCGATGGCGCGGAACAGACCGCCGAGCTCGCGGGCGTCCGCCTGGCGCAGGAAGGTGTAGAGCTCTTCGATGAGCGCCGGCACGGAGGTCTTCTCATGCATCGATTGATCCGGCAGCGGGCCGAATTCGGATCGGAGCGCGGCGACCATCCAGCCCGACAGGTAGAGGTACCGGCCATCTGTCGTGCCGAAATGCTTCTTGATGGAGATCATCTTCTGCTGACCGATAAAGCCGTGCCAGCAGCCCAGCGACTGGGTGTAATTGGCGGAGTCGGCGTCATAGGCCGCCATGTCCTTGCGCATGATGGCGGCGGTATATCTCGCGATATCGAGACCCGTCCGGAAGCGGTTCTGCAGGCGCATGCGGGCGACCGACTCGGGGTTGATGCCGGCCCATGTGCCGTTCTGGCTTTCGATGAGCTGCTTCACCTGGGCGATATGGCTTTGATATTCGTTGGGCTGCCCCGGGATCTTGCTTTGATAGGTCATTGCGCGCCCCTTGTCTGGTTTTCAAAGCTGATCGCTTTGCTCATTTCGGTCTCCACAATCATATTTGAGAGGGAATTGACAATCATCCGCCGAGCGGACAGAGGATGGGTTGGCTGGCATATAGGGGTCAAAAAGCTTTCTCAGGCAAGTTATTAGGCTCGGAATGAGGTGGCTTTGTAAACAAACTTCTTTGTAAATTTGTGTGTATGTAAAGAGATTTACAAAAATGGGCGCCGAAGCACCTCGCAAAATTTTCGCCGGCCCGCGCCTCAAGCGCCTGCGCCGCGAGCGCAGGCTGACCCAAGCGCGCATGGCGGACGAGCTCGACGTCTCGCCGAGCTACCTCAACCTTATGGAAAGCAATCAGCGTCCGATCACCGTCCAGGTGCTGATCCGCCTGACCGACGTCTATGGCATCGATCCACGCGATTTCATGGAAATCGACGGCGAACAATCGGTAGGGGACATGGAACAGATCCTCGCCGACCCGCTGTTCCGCGACGCCGCCGTCCCGCGCTCCGAAGTCCGCGACGCCGCCGAACATTCGCCAGCTCTGCTTTCCGCAATGCTGCGCCTCTATCGCGCCTATGCCTCGGCGCGGGAGGCGAGCGAGGCGGGGCTGTTTTCCGGCGCCGACCGCGATCGCGCCGAACCCCGCCTGGGAGACAGCCCGATCGAAAAGGTGCGCGGCATTCTGCAGGATGCGCGCAATCATTTCCCGGAGCTTGACGACGCCGCCGAATCCTTTGCGGCGACGCTGCCGGTCGAAACGCAGGGCTTGTTCGCCTCGCTCGTCGAGCATTTGCGCGCTCGTCACGGCATTCGCGTGCGCGCGCTGCCGCTCGAAGTGATGGGCGACCGGCTGCGCTGGTACGACCATCACCGCAAGCAGCTGATGATCTCCGAAATCATGGATCAGCCGGGCCGCACCTTCCAGGCCGCCTATCAGCTCGCCCTGATCGAATTCAACGGTCTCCTCAACGACGCCGTCTCGCGGCTCGAGCGGACTGACGAGGTCGCGCGCAAATTGCTGCGCGTCACCCTCGCCAATTATTTCGCCGCCGCCGTCATGATGCCTTATGGCCGCTTCTACGAGTCGGCCGAGCTCGTCGGCTATGACGTCGACCTCCTCGCCGCGCGTTTCGGCGCGAGCTTCGAGCAGGTCGCCCATCGACTGACGACGCTTTCGCGCCAGAGCGCACGAGGCATTCCCTTCTTCCTGCTGCGCGTCGACAGCGCCGGCAATGTCTCGAAGCGCTTTTCGTCGGGCCGCTTCCCCTTCGCCACTTCCGGCGGCACGTGCCCCTTGTGGAATATCCACGCGACCTTCGCCAATCCCGGCCGCATTCTGACGCAAGTGATCGAGCTGACCGACGGCTCGCAATGGTTCTCGATCGCGCGCACGGTGGGGCGCCCGATCACGCCTTGGGGCGGAATCGAGCCGCGCTTTGCGATCGCGCTCGGTTGCGACATCAAGTTCGCGCGCCGGCTGGTCTACGCCAAACGGGTCGATTTCGATTCGCCGGACGCGACGCCGATCGGGATCAATTGCCGGCTCTGCGAGCGGCTCAACTGCCCGCAGCGCGCGGCGCCCCCGGCGCTGCGCGCGCTGCTCGTCGACGAATCGACGCGCAGCGTCTCGCCCTTCCCATTCAAGGATGTCTGAGAAACGGCGTTATTCGGACAGCTGCGCCTTGAGATCGTCGGCGAGGAAGCGTTCCGCGCGCCTCCAGGCCGTATCGTCGTCGCCTCTGAAGGTGAGAAGTCGATCGAGGACGAGCTTATCGGCTCGCAGGTCGACCGCCTGCACTTTCGCCCATTGCACCAATGTGCTTGTTTTGTGGATCCCTCCATAGATCAGCAGCGCCACGCCGGCGCCGCGCGCGTCGGCGATCAGCTTGGCCGGATCGGATCCGCCGCTCGAGCAAGGCTCGCGGCCGCAGGAGAGCGGGACGACCCGGACCTTTTCGCCGTCTGCGAGGTCCCGACGCAGCGAAGCCATAAACGCCTGCAACTGCGCCAGATGCTTTGCCGACTGATCCTGCGGCTCGCCGGAGGTGTCGACATAGTCGAAATCGGCGATCGCGACGAGCTGCGGCTGAGCCGTCAGGCTTTCCGCGCGGGCGGCTCCCGCAAGCAGGATGGCCGCTCCGAAGATTCTGGCGCGTCGCCCGGCTTGCCGGGTCGCCCGGCGAGCGTCGGCTTTGGCGACGCTCCAGATCGCGTCCGGCTTGGTCACGCGGTCTATCATTCCACTCTCCCTTCCGTTCCTGCCCGAGATGAGAGGCGATCGCAGGAGAGGAAACTTGCCATTTCGCGCCACAACTTCACTTTTGCCCTGGAAAGAGGACTCGTTCGCGTCAGCGCGCCATTGCGCGGGACCGGCAAGCTCGCCGAGATCGATCGTTACGCCGCGCTGCTCGGCCGCCCGGCACGATCCTAGAGGCTAAAGTACGCCGCGTCCGACAGCAATGTTCCAGCCGAACTCAAGGATCTCCGTCTCACCCGAGCACTGGTCAAAGATCGCCCGCAAAGAACCGGCCAAATGCATTTCATTCCACGATAGACTTAGCTTTAGCGGCACTGCGACACGGGTTCTATAATCGGCTATAAATTTAATAGCATTTGCTTCGAAGGTGATGTGCGCTAAAAATGCCGGTAAGCCTGTTGCAAGAAGTCCGACCGAGCCTGCGCGAACTATGAGATTGCCTGCAAGGCGACACCGCCAGCTCCATCTACGAGCACAATGAACGGCTCGATCGAGTGGTATGTGACTTCTGCATCTTCGACGCCTTCTTCTTGCAAAAGATGAGGAGGAGTCATGATCGAGCGCTTTATCCGAGAGGGACGACATCTCTGGCGGCTTGCCGCCATGGACCCGGTCGAGGCATGGATCAGGCTCCGGTCTCGCTTCGCCGAGCTGCCGGAACGGCATAAGCCGCAATTTCGTGAAAGCCCTTACACCGTCACGAACGATTGGGAACGCCGGCTGCACGACGATCTGGGCGTCGCCTGGCCATGTCCAGCGACCGCCGAGTTCTGGAATTTGTGGTCAGAAGTGCTTGCGCCTTTTGCCGCCAGAGGGGTTCACCTCGGGCGGGGCGCCTTCGGCGGGTGGGGCGACGGCGAGCCCGGACTGGCGCGTGCGGCGTGGTGTTTGGTCCGTCACCTGAAGCCCGCCAATGTTGTGGAGACGGGCGTGGCTCGCGGCTTTACTTCGCGCATGATCCTTGAAGCGCTCGAGCGAAATGAAGCCGGTCACCTTTGGAGCGTTGACCTTCCGCCCCCGCTGTATCCAGAGCTTCAAGCGCAAATCGGGGCGGCGGTCCGAGACGGGCTGCGTCATCGCTGGTCCTACATCAAAGGATCGAGCCGGCGGCGGCTTCCGCAGCTGCTCAAAGCGATCGGAGAGATCGACCTCTTCATCCACGACAGCGCGCATACTGAAGATAATGTGCGCTTCGAACTCAATCGAGCTTGGGCCAGCCTGAAGCCCGGTGGGGCTGTGATGGTCGATGACATCGACTATAATTGTGGCTTTTACACCTTCATGCAGTCAAATCCTGGCCAGCAGTTTCTGGTCTGTCACGCTGAGCCATTGGAACCCGATCCCACTCGCTTCGACGCAAAGGGGCTGTTCGGCATTGCTCGAAAGGCAAGTCCCGGGGCCGAGAGCGATCAGTTCTAGCGTGGCGCTTCCTACAAATGAATCTGCCGCTTCTCCACCGCGAGCGCCGCCTCGCGCACGGCCTCCGAAAGGGTCGGATGCGCGTGGCAGGTGCGCGCCAAATCTTCTGAAGAGCCGCCGAATTCCATCAGGACGCAGATCTCGGCGATGAGCTCGCCCGCGGCCGGCGCGACGATATGAGCGCCGAGCACCCGGTCGGTCGCGGCGTCGGCCAGGAACTTGACGAAGCCGTCGGTCTGCCGCATCGCGCGCGCGCGCCCGTTCGCGGTCAAGGGAAATTTGCCGACCTTATAGGCGACGCCCTTCTCCTTGAGCTCTTCCTCCGTCGCGCCGACCGACGCGATCTCCGGCATTGTATAGACGACCGATGGGATCACGTCATAATTGACGTGGCCGTGCTGGCCCGCGAGAATCTCGGCCAGGGCGAGGCCCTCGTCCTCGGCTTTATGCGCCAGCATCGCGCCGCGCACGACGTCGCCGATAGCGTAGATCCCCGGCACATTGGTGGCGAAATGATCGTCGATCACGACGCGGCCTCGCTCCGTCGCGACGCCAATCTTGTCGAGGCCGAGCCCCTCGGTGACCGGCCGCCGGCCGATCGCAACGAGAACGACGTCGGCTTCGAGCGTCATGGCGTCTCCGCCTTGCGACGGCTCGATGGTCGCGCGCAGGCGCTTGCCCTTGTCGATCTTGGTGACCTTGTGCCCGAGCTGGAACGTAAGGCCCTGTTTCTGCATGATGCGCTGAACCTGCTTCGCCACCTCCGCGTCCATGCCTGGGAGGATGCGGTCGAGAAATTCGACGAACGTCACATTGGCGCCCAGGCGACTCCATACCGAGCCGAGCTCGAGGCCGATGACGCCCGCGCCGATGACGAGGAGGTCCTTCGGCGGTTCCCTGAGGCTCAACGCGCCGGTCGAAGAGACGATGCGCTCCTCGTCGATCTCGACGCCGGGCAGCGGCGTCACCTCGGATCCGGTCGCGATGACGATCGCCTTGGCGTTGATCGTCTGCTTCGAGCCGTCCGCGGCCGTGACCTCGACTTCGCCCGCCGCCTTGATCTCCCCGGCGCCGAAGAACGATTCGATCTTGTGCTTCTTGAACAGGAAGCCGATGCCGTTGACGTTGGCGGCGACGGTGTCGTCCTTGTGCTTCAACATCGTTTTGAGATCGAGCTCGCGCTTGCCGACGACGATGCCGAGAGGCGCGAGGTCATGGCCGGCCTCGGCGAAACGCTCCGAGGCGTAGAGCAGCGCCTTCGAGGGGATACAGCCGATGTTGAGGCAGGTGCCGCCATGCGTCTTCGTTTCGCGCTTCTCGACGACGGCGACCGTCATGCCGAGCTGCGCGGCACGGATGGCGCAGACATAGCCGCCAGGCCCCGTGCCAATGACAATGAGATCGTAAGTCGCCATGAAGCCTCCAAAGTCGATCTCATCCTGGGAACGGCGCCTGGGAATGGCGCGGGGCGTTTCGACGGATGATTGAAGTCGGCGGGAAGTGATTTTTCGATCGCGAAAGAAAAAGTCCGGCCCGTCCGCGCGGGCCGGAGGTCAGCGTTCCACTAAATATCTAGCACCAGCCGCGCCGGATCCTCGAGCGCCTCCTTGACGCGGACGAGGAAGGTCACCGCCTCCTTGCCGTCGACGATGCGGTGATCGTAGGAGAGGGCGAGATACATCATCGGCCGGATCTCGATCTTGCCGCCAATGGCGACCGGCCGCTCCTGGATCTTGTGCATGCCCAGAATGCCGGACTGCGGCGCGTTGAGGATCGGCGTCGACATCAAGGAGCCATAGATGCCGCCATTGGTGATCGTAAAAGTGCCGCCCTGCATCTCTTCGATCTTGAGCTGCCCGTCCCGCGCGCGCTTGCCATAGGCGGCGATCGTCTTCTCGATCGCCGCAATGCCGAGTTGATCGGCGTCGCGCACCACCGGCACCACGAGGCCTTTGTCCGAGCCGACCGCGATGCCGACATGGTAGTAGTTCTTGAAAATCAGATCGTCGCGGTCGATCTCGGCGTTGATCGATGGAATTTCCTTCAGCGCGCCGACGACGGCTTTGACGAAGAAGCCCATGAAGCCGAGCTTCGAGCCGTGCTTCTTCTCGAACACATCCTTATATTTGGCGCGCAGCGCCATCACCTCCGTCATGTCGACCTCGTTGAAGGTCGTCAGCATGGCGGCGGTGTTCTGGGCATCCTTCAGCCGGCGCGCGATGGTCTGGCGCAGCCGCGTCATGCGGACACGCTCCTCGCGCTCGGCGTCCGACTGCGGCGACGGCGCGCGCGCCTGGACCGGCGCTGCCGGCGCAGGGGCGGGCGCAGGTTCGGCGAGCTTGGCGAGCACGTCGCCCTTCAGCACCTGGCCGCGGACCCCCGAGCCGGCGACGATTGCCGGGTCGAGCTTGTTGTCGGCCGCGATCTTGGCGGCCGCCGGCGACGGCGCCATGGCCGGGCCCGCCGAGGCGGGAGCAGGCGCGGACGCCGGGGCCGCGGTAGCTGGGGCCGGCGCGGCCGCCGTCGCTCCGGCGGATTTCGTAGGCGCCGCGCCCGAATCGGCGATCTGGCCGAGGAGGGCGCCGACGCCCACCGTGTCGCCGTCCTTGGCGGCGATTTCGGCCAGCACGCCGGAGGACGGCGCGTTGACTTCAAGAGTCACCTTGTCGGTTTCAAGCTCGACCAGCGGCTCGTCCGCCTTGACGGCGTCGCCCGCTTTCTTGAACCAACGTCCGATCGTTGCTTCGCTGACCGATTCGCCTAAAGTCGGAACGCGGATTTCAATCGTCATCTCATCACGCCCAATTTCATCGGCCCGTTCGACGCCAGGGCCTGCTTTCAAAAATCATTTTGAGGAAAGAGTGCGGCCGAGCCGTCGCGCTCCCGAGTTTGACTGATCCGAAGCCGGATCAGGGCGCATAGATTTCGTCCATGAAGGCTTTGAGCTGCGCCTGATGCTTCGACATCAGCCCCGTCGCCGTCGCCGCCGCCGCCGGCCTTCCGATATAGCGCGGGCGCCGCGATTTGCCGCCGACCTGGCCGAGCACCCATTCGAGATAGGGATCGACGAAATTCCAGGCGCCCATGTTCTTCGGTTCTTCCTGGCACCATACCACGTCGGCCTGCTTGAAGCGCGAAAGGAGGTTGACGAGGGCTTTGAGCGGGAACGGATAGAGCTGCTCGACGCGCAAGAGGTAGACGTCCTCGACTCCGCGCTTCTCGCGTTCTTCGAGGAGGTCGTAATAGACCTTGCCGGTGCAAAGGACAACGCGCCTGATCTCGGCGTCGCCTTTGATCTTGTAGTCCGCCGGAAATTTTTCGCCGTGGTCACGCAGCACGCGATGAAACGACGAACCGACGATCAGTTCGTCGAAGGTCGACACGCAGCGCTTGTGGCGCAATAGCGATTTCGGCGTCATCAGCACGAGCGGCTTGCGGAACTCGCGCCTCAACTGCCGGCGCAGGATGTGGAAATAGTTGGCCGGACTGGTGCAGTTCGCCACCTGCATATTGTCCTCGGCGCACATCTGCAGATAGCGCTCGAGGCGTGCGGAGGAATGCTCCGGGCCCTGTCCTTCGTAGCCATGCGGCAGCAGGCAGACGAGGCCCGACATGCGCAGCCATTTGCGCTCGCCAGAGGAGATGAACTGATCGAACAGCACCTGCGCGCCATTGGCGAAGTCGCCGAACTGCGCCTCCCACAAGACGAGCGCATTGGGCTCGGCCAGCGAATAGCCATATTCGAAACCGAGCACGGCTTCTTCGGAGAGCATCGAATTGATGACCTCGTAATGCGCCTGCTCGTCGCGAATATGGTTGAGCGGCACGTAGCGCGCCTCGGTCTCCTGATCGTTGAGAACCGAGTGGCGCTGCGAGAAGGTGCCGCGTTCGCTGTCCTGGCCGGACAGGCGCACCGGATGGCCTTCGTCGACGAGCGAGCCGAAAGCGAGCGCCTCCGCCATCGCCCAGTCGATGCCCTGGCCGGTCTCGATCATCTTGCGTCGCGCGTCCATCAGCCGGCCGATGGTGCGATGCAGATTGAAGTTTTTCGGAATCGTCGTGAGCCGGAGGCCGATCTCCTTCAGCCGCGCGGGATCGACGCCGGTGCGGCCGCGCCGGTCGTCCTCGGCGGCGACGCGCGCGGCCTTGAGGCCTGACCAGCGGCCGTCGAGCCAGTCGGCCTTGTTCGGCTCATAGCTCTGGCCCGTTTCGAATTCCTCATCGAGGTGGCTGCGCCAGGCGGCCTGCAGCTTCTCGACCTCGCCCGGCGCGACGACGCCTTCCGCAAGCAGCCTCTCGGCGTAGATGTCGAGCGTCGTGCGGTGCGCCCGGATTTTCTTGTACATGATCGGCTGCGTGAAGCTCGGCTCGTCGCCTTCGTTATGGCCGAAGCGGCGATAGCAGAACATGTCGATCACGACCGGCTTGTGAAATTTCTGCCGGAACTCGACGGCGATCTTGGCGGCGTAGACGACGGCTTCGGGATCGTCGCCATTGACGTGGATGATCGGCGCCTCGATCATTTTGGCGACGTCGGACGGATAGGGCGACGAACGCGAATAGCGTGGCGAGGTGGTGAAGCCGATCTGATTATTGATGATGAAGTGGATCGAGCCGCCTGTGCGGTAGCCTTTGAGGCCCGAGAGGCCGAAACATTCGGGGATGACGCCCTGCCCCGCGAAAGCGGCGTCGCCATGCAGCAGCAACGGCAGCACTTTGGTGCGCTCGACGACGTCGTGCAGCTGGTCCTGCTTCGCTCGCACCTTGCCGAGCACCACCGGATCGACGATCTCGAGATGCGAAGGATTGGCGGTCAGCGACAGATGCACCTGATTCTGGTCGAAGTCGCGGTCCGAGGAAGCGCCGAGATGATATTTGACGTCGCCCGATCCTTCGACATCGTCCGGCGTCTGCGATCCGCCCTTGAATTCGTGGAAGATGACGCGATGCGGCTTGCCCATCACCTGCGAGAGCACGTTGAGCCGGCCGCGATGGGCCATGCCGAGGACGATGTCCTGCACGCCAAGGGCGCCGCCGCGTTTGATAATCTGCTCCAGCGCCGGAATTATCGCCTCGCCGCCGTCGAGCCCGAAGCGCTTGGTGCCGGTGTATTTGACATCGAGGAACTTCTCGAAGCCTTCCGCCTCGATCAGCTTGTTGAGGATCGCCCGCTTGCCCTCGCGGGTGAAGGTGATCCCCTTGCCCGGGCCTTCGATGCGCTCCTGCATCCAGGCCTTTTCGGCCGGATCCGACATATGCATGAATTCGAAGCCGATGGTGTCGCAATAGGTGCGCCGCAGGATTGGCAGCATTTCGCGCACGGTCGCGAATTCGAGACCGAGCACATTGTCGAGGAAGATCTTGCGGTCGTAGTCGGACTCGGTGAAGCCATAGGTCGAGGGATGCAGCTCCTCGTTCGGGCTCGGGCGCTGAAGGCCCAAGGGATCGAGGTTGGCGTGCAAATGGCCGCGCATGCGGTAGGCGCGGATCATCATCAAGGCGCGCACCGAATCGCGCGTCGCCCGCTGCACGTCGGCGCCCGAAACCGGCGCGGCCGGGACGCCGGCCGGCGCGGGCGCCGGTTTCGCCGCGGGCTTTGCCGGCTTGGCCGCCGGCTCGGCGCGGCTCCAGTCGCCATCGAGCGCGGAGATGAGGTCGCCATTGGCGGCGATGGGCCAGTGCGCGGCGCGCCAGCGCGGTCCGTTGGCGCTGGTCTCGACCGCGCGCCGCTCGTCGTTCAGCTGCTCGAAAAAGGCCCGCCATTCGGGATCGACCGAGGCGGGATTGCTTTCATAAGCGGCCTGAAGCTGTTCGACGTAAGCGGCGTTGCCGCCATAAAGAAAAGAGGTCTGCGCGAATCGCGCATTCGGCTCGGAGCGGCCTGCGCCGCCGGATCCATTCGCCGCGTCAGTGCCTTGAGGGCGCGCCATTGTCCTGTCCTCGAAATTCAGTCCGGATTCGCCTCGGATCGGCGTTGCTTCGCCCGCTCGGGCGAAATCTGGAGGGTTCGAGCGCGATCGGCCTTTCTTAAAGTCAGCTACGCTAGATTTAGTCGTTCACAGTCATAGAGCACGACCAGAGCTTGTTCAATTTTTCAATATCGAAATTTCAATTTTCACCTTCGCCGCGGCGACCCACCGCATTTGGCCGCGAAACGCCGGAAAAGGAGCCCCGGCGCAAGCCCGACGCATTTTCCCGCGCCGACCCGCCTTTTAGCAAAGCCCCGCGCCTGGGGCCACCCTGCCGGCGGTCCCTTGAGATCAAGCTCCCGGTTTAGCTTAGATCCATCCATGTCCGAAAGCGCCCGGAGCTCATCACCGTTCCGGTTCCGTCTTAGGCGCGCAGCACATTGGCGAGAGTCGCGCCGAGCCGAGCCGGAGAAGGAGAAACGCGGATGCCCGCCGCCTCCATGGCGGCGATCTTGTCTTCCGCGCCGCCCTTGCCGCCTGCGATGATGGCGCCGGCATGGCCCATGCGGCGCCCGGGCGGGGCGGTGCGGCCGGCGATGAAGCCGACGGTCGGTTTCTTGCGGCCGCGCTTGGCCTCGTCCTTCAGGAACTGCGCCGCGTCCTCTTCCGCGGAGCCCCCGATCTCGCCGATCATGATGATCGAATGGGTGTCGGGATCGGCAAGGAACAATTCAAGAATTTCGATGAATTCCGCGCCCTTGACCGGGTCGCCGCCAATGCCGACGGCGGTCGTCTGACCTAGATTTTCGCGCGTCGTCTGGAACACCGCCTCATAGGTCAGGGTCCCGGAGCGCGATACGACTCCGACAGAGCCCTTCTTGAAGATATTGGCCGGCATGATGCCGATCTTGCTCTCGCCGGCGGTCACGACGCCGGGGCAGTTCGGCCCGATGAGGCGCGATTTCGATCCGACGAGCGAGCGCTTCACCTTGATCATGTCCGTGACCGGAATTCCCTCGGTGATGCAGACGATCAGCGGGATTTCGGCGTCGATCGCCTCGCAGATCGCGTCGGCTGCGCCAGGCGGGGGAACATAGATGACGCTGGCGTCGGCGCCCGTCGCCTCTCTCGCCTCGACGACGGTATCGAACACCGGCAGTCCAAGGTGTGTGGAGCCGCCCTTTCCGGGCGAGGTTCCGCCGACCATCTGCGCGCCATAGGCGATCGCCTGCTCGGAATGGAAGGTGCCGTTCTTGCCGGTGAAGCCCTGGCAGATGATCTTCGTGCTCGAGTTGATCAGGATCGACATGGATCAGGCCTTCCTTACGGCGGCGACGATTTTCTGGGCGGCGTCGTCGAGATCGTCGGCCGCAATGACGTTGAGGCCCGATTCGGAGATGATCTTCTTGCCGAGCGCGACATTGGTGCCCTCGAGCCGCACGACCAGCGGCACGGTGAGGCCGACGTCGCGCACCGCGGCGATCACGCCCTCGGCGATCACGTCGCATTTCATGATGCCGCCGAAGATATTGACGAGAATGCCTTTGACCTGTGAATCGGCGGTGATGATCTTGAAGGCCGCTGTCACCTTCTCCTTGGTCGCGCCGCCGCCGACGTCGAGGAAATTCGCCGGCTCCGAGCCATAGAGCTTGATGATGTCCATCGTCGCCATGGCGAGCCCGGCGCCGTTCACCATGCAGCCGATCTCGCCGTTCAGCGAAATATAATTGAGGTCGTGCTTCGAGGCTTCGATCTCTTTCGGGTCCTCCTCGGATTCGTCGCGCAGCTCCAGAAGCTCGGGATGGCGGAACAGCGCGTTCGAATCGAAGGATACCTTGGCGTCGAGGCAGACGATCCGGCCGTCGGCGGAGACGATCAGCGGATTGATCTCGAGCATCGCCATGTCCTTGGCGACGAAAGCCTCGTAAAGCTGCGCCGTGAGCTTGCCCGCCTGCCTGGCGAGGTCGCCGTCGAGGCCGAGCGCCTTGGCGACGCGGCGGCCGTGATGCGGCATGACGCCGGTCGCCGGATCGACCGAAAAGCTCACGATCTTTTCCGGCGTCTTATGGGCGACCTCCTCGATGTTCATGCCGCCTTCGGTGGAGACGACGAAGGACACGCGGCTCGTCGAGCGATCGACGAGAAGCGAGAGGTAGAACTCCTTGAGGATGTCGCAGCCTTCCTCGAGATAGAGGCGGTTGACCTGCTTGCCCGCCGGCCCGGTCTGCACCGTGACGAGGGTCCGCCCGAGCATCTGGTCGATGAAAGTCTCGACCTCGGCGGCCGATTTGGCGAGGCGGACGCCGCCTTGGGGTCCAGCCTCCGGCTCCTTGAAGCGGCCCTTGCCGCGGCCGCCGGCGTGAATCTGCGATTTGACCACGAAGACCGGAACGTCGAGCTGGCTCGCCGCTCCGGCGGCTGCGCCTTTTTCCAGAATCGGGACGCCGCGCGAAACCGGGACGCCGAACTCCTTCAGGACGGCCTTGGCCTGATATTCATGGATGTTCATGTCAGATCTCTTCGGGGCTGAATTCAGCAGAAATTGCGTTTCGGCCAACGGGAAGGAAATGGTCTTCGGGCCGGAGCGGAGAGGCTATGCCTTCACTAGGACTTCCATCGCAGTGCAACCTAAATATCGGATAAAGTAAGGCGTGAAAAGGGAGCGATGAGAGGCATGATGGATTTTGGCGGGAGTCCGTGACGCCCTTGTGTTCGACCCGCTGCCGCGGTCTTAAGGCCCGGAATTGCAGAAAATCCTGATTTCAAGGAATTGCGCTGCGATCGCGCGCCGGCGCGCGCGCCGGGGTTTTTCGCCGAGGCCGATAGGCCTTCGCGCGAAGACCGGGAAGGCCGCGAAGACAATGCATGCGGTTCTAACGAGCGGAGCACTCTCCAAGTCCCGCGGGACCGGACAATGCTCCGGCGCAAGGCGACCGGGCGTTCAGCCGGCGAGCACGGGATTGATCGTCTTGCACGCCTCGACGAGGCTGCGGACGGAGGCGACCGATTTGGCGAACATCGCCTTTTCCGTCTCGTCGAGATCGACTTCGACGATTTTCTCGACGCCGTTCGCGCCGATCACGACCGGCACGCCGACATAGAGCTTGTCGACGCCATATTCGCCATTGAGCTCGGCGGCGCAGGGCAGGACGCGGCGCTTGTCCTTCAAATAGGATTCAGCCATGGCGATCGCCGAGGCCGCCGGCGCGTAGAACGCCGAGCCGGTCTTCAGAAGGTTCACGATCTCGCCGCCGCCCTTGCGGGTGCGCTCGACGATGGCGTCGAGCTTCTCCTGCGTCGTCCAGCCGATCTTGACGAGATCCGTCAAGGGGATGCCGGCGACGGTCGAATAGCGCAGCGAGGGGACCATGTCGTCGCCATGGCCGCCGAGCACGAAGGCGGTGACGTCCTCGACCGACACGTTGAACTCTTCCGAGAGGAAATAGCGGAACCGCGCCGAATCGAGGACCCCCGCCATGCCGACGATCTTCGCCGGCGCGAGGCCAGACGCCTTCTGCAGCGCCCACACCATGGCGTCGAGCGGATTGGTGATGCAGATGACGAAAGCGTTCGGCGCATATTGCTTGATGCCGTCGCCGACCGCATCCATCACCTTGAGATTGATGCCGAGGAGATCGTCGCGGCTCATGCCAGGCTTGCGCGGCACGCCGGCGGTGACGATGATGACGTCGGCGCCGGCGATGTCTGCGTAGGAATTGGCGCCCTTCAGCGACGCATTGAAGCCTTCGACCGGACCGGACTCGGCGAGATCGAGCGCCTTGCCCTGCGGCGTGCCTTCGGCGATGTCGAAGAGGACGACGTCGCCGAGCTCCTTCAACGCCGCAAGATGGGCCAATGTGCCGCCGATCTGGCCGGCTCCGATCAATGCGATCTTACTACGCGCCATGTTTATGTGCCTCCCTGGATCGCCGGTCTGCGCTGGCGAAATTCCGGATGTTGAAGGAAAGGGCTGGTGAGGTCCGTGGTCTCCGCGCCGCGACGCAGGAGCTGAACGCGACGAGCCAAGGAAATCGAGCTTTGCTTTCTTGACGAACGGCCTTCGACGGTGAGGCGGAGATTGCCCTCGGCTGGTGCAGCCTGGCGCCTTTCCGGCAGATCGCGCCTTCGCCCGACGCAGGCTCAGCGCGCACCTTACCGGAATTCAAATCGCGCCGCCAGCGCATGGACGGCATGGGCTTGGCGGATTTTCGCCCGGTAAGCCGATTGAGACGCCGATATGGCGCCGCAAGGCGCATTTTGGCTTGATTTGCCGGCGCGCGGCGGTCGCGGGCAGCTGGCGCGCCTTTGTGGCGGGCCCGCGACCTTGAAGGCGCTATGTCTCGACCAGCCCGCTCGCGTCGCCCGTGCCCTGCGAGGCGATCGAGCCGTGCGGGAGGGCCATATAGTCCTGCGAGCGCATTTCGATGAGGCGCGAGACCGTCCGGTCGAATTCGAACGCCTCGCGGCCGTCGGCGCCGCGATAGATCCCCGCAGGATCCGTCGCGGCGGAGGCGATGAGCTTCACATGCTCGTCGTAAAGCGCGTCGATGAGCGTGATGAATCGCTTGGCGACGTCGCGCCGCCCGGGCGCAATGCGCGGAATGTCGTCGACGATAACCGTATGAAAGGACTGCGCAATAGTGAGATAGTCGAGGGGACCGAGCGGCGCCTCGCAAAGCTCCGCGAAGGAAAACCGCGCGACATGGGCCCGCGCCTCGGGCACCGGCAGCGCGCGGCCGAGCACGCGCAGCAGTATGGGCGCGCCGTGGTCGACTCCGGTCAGAGCCTCGAAGGCGCCGGTCAACGCCGCAGAGGCTCTTTCGTCCGCCGGCGTATAATAGGTCTGACGCCCCTGCAGCTTCTCGCGCCGGTAGTCGGTGCGGGCGGCGAGCTCGACGACCTCCATGCGCTGCTTGATGAGCGCGATGAAAGGCACGAACAGCGCGCGGTTGAGGCCATCCTTATACAGGCCGTCCGGCTCGACGTTGGAGGTCGCGACAATGATGACGCCGCGCTCGAACAGCGCATTGAACAGGCGCCCGAGAATCATGGCGTCGGTGATGTCGGTCACGTGGAATTCGTCGAAGCACAGGAGCAGCGCCTTGTCGGCGATCTGGTCGGCGACGGCCGCGATCGGATCCTCGCCCTTCGCCTTCTTGCGCTTGTCGGCCTCGCGCCAGGCGTAGATCCCGGCGTGGACGTCGGCCATGAAGGCGTGGAAATGGCTGCGGCGCTTCCTTTGCGGCGCTTCGCCGAAGAACAGGTCCATCAGCATCGTCTTGCCGCGGCCGACGCTGCCGAAGATATAGAGCCCCTGCAAAAAGGGCTGCGGCGCGCGGCTCCCGAAAAGCCACGACAGTGGCCCGGGCTTCGGCGCCGGCTGATAGTCGGCGAGCGCAACGCGCAGCGTTTCGAGCTTGCGCAAAACGAGATCCTGCGCCTCGTCCTTCTCGATCAGGCCATGGCCGACCCTTTCCTTGTAAAGCGCGAGAAGGGAGGCGGACACGTCGGCTCCTGTGCAAGAGGCGCTTGGCGGCGAGGCGATCCGGCCGGCGCGGCGGGACCCCGCCGGGCTGGCGCGATTCGGGGCCGCATCGTGGCGCGAAACCCCTGCGGCAAAATAGCGCCAGGCGGCGCAAGCGCTATGGCCGCGCGAGCCAGCCGTGTCAACCTTGATAGAGCGCGCGCCTGGCCCGCTCTTAATGTCGACTGATTCGCGACTGATTCGGCGGGCTTTTCTGTGCCCTGGTCCGTCTCCGCGCCGGCCTCGAGGCGCGGGATCGACGCGCATGATTCATCGGACATTGAAGGCCTCCCCGGTAACCTATTCGAAAGCCATCCTGCCTTTTTCTGTTCGCAATCGGAAAATACAACTTGGCGCATAGCCTTAGCGTTGCGCGGCGCGTTTCGCCCGCGTTCTCACCACGGGGACAGAAGGATGATCGACAAAGGCAGAACGCATCTCGCCGCCGCCTGCCTTTTGCTTTTCGCATCTTTCTCGAGCGCTTCGGCCGCTCCGTTTTTTGAGCATCCGATCCTCGGCGACGCGCCGTCCTATGCCGAGGCCCACATCGAGAAGGTCGTCGTTTTCGGCCGCAACAGCCGCCGCACCGTCGAGCAATTCGCGAGCGAGGAGGGGCTCGATCCGGCCGGGCTCCATCGCAAATACGCCGCCTCGGGCCTCATCGAATGCGGCGCCGCGCACGGCGCCGGGCAATTGACGCTGACCGACGATCTCGTGACAACGGCGGCGCATGTCTTTTTCGACGAAGACGGCGCGCCGCGCGCCAAGACCTGCACTTTCGTCAATCAAGTGGACGGCAAGGACATTCGCACGCCGATCGATCTCTCCTCGATCGTCGCGGGCAGCAAGAACCCCTACGCCGTCGCAGCGGTGCATGATTGGGCGGTGGCGCGTCTGACGCGGCCCGTGATAGGCGCCGCGCCTTACGGGCTCGCGGGGGCGCAGAGCCCGAATACGCCCGTCGAATTCGTCTCCCGCGGCCATGTCGACTGGGGCCAAGGCCGCGAGCTGTCGATGGAGAAATGCGGCCTGCACGACCAATTGTCGGTCGGCGAGGAAGGCACGCGCGAATTTTCCTTCGATTGCGAGACAGGCGACGGCGCCTCCGGCGGCGCGCTGATCATGAACACCAGGGGCGACCCCGTCGTCGGCGCCGTCCTGGTCGGCTGGCGCAGCAACAAGCCGTTCCATTCCGCCCCTTTCTCGCCGACGCATTATAATTTCGCCGTGACCATCGAAGGCGCCTTCAAGAAGGCGGTCATCGCCTCCGCCGCCAAGACCTATGTGGCGCGATAGGGTGTGGTGACGATTTCGGCGTCGGGGATTCTCGGCGGCGTTTTTCCGTTCAAGGCTTTATTGGAGGTCGGCCTTGACGGTTCGGGATGTCGACGCCGCGGCGATCAATGGGAGCGGTTGCTAGATCGCGCCGCTTCCCTATGGGAAGGTGCTCTACAAGGAGCGAAATCTCGTCGAGCGCTTCTTTAACAACTCTCCGCCGGCTTCTCCACCAAGCTGCGCTTGCTGGAGCCCCAAGCCGGCTTCGCTGAAGCAGTTCCGGCGCGTCGCCACACGCTATGACAAGCTCCTCGCCAACTACTGGGGCTTTGTCATCCTCGCCGCCATCGCCATATCGCCCAGGTAAATCGTCACTACAGCCTAGGGTTGTCCGTCGCGACCTTCGCAAGCCGAGTGCGCTGCTCCGCCGACGGCCGACCATCGAAGCCTGAGCGATGATCGGCCGAGCCAGCGACTCTTCGCCCCGGATTTGAACCAAGGGAGCGATTTTGCTCGTCAGGGGCAGGGCGAGCTATATTTCGCGGCGATATCGAGGGTGAGCGGCGCGCTGCCGTCGGCCGGCGTGATATTCGCCACCTGAATATTCAGCGACGGCGAGTAGACACTTCGCTTCAGCGGGATGATCAGGACATGGCTCCACGCGCGCACCGCGCCCGACACGTAGCCGCCGGTCGCAACCGCATCGGCCGACGTGATCGCGCGATCGAAATTCAGGATCAGATTGCCGTCCCCGCTCGGCGAGAAGCCGCAGCTCGAAGTATAGTTTGGCACGGCAGGGCCAGAACCGATTACGGCGGTGACGCCCGAATCGACGTAGGTGTTGCTCGTCGCATCCGGGCCGGGGCGCATAAAACTGGTGAGCACGGTCAGCGGCTGGAAGGATTTTTCGGGCGGCAGCGAGCCGGTCACGGCATAGGCTTGCCATTTGTCAGCGATGTTCTGGGTTGGCAGCCAGACGAAGGCACGCGAGTCCTGATAAGAGGCCTGCGGGGCGATTGCGACATTGACCATGTGCTCGTTGTTGCCCCAGGGCTGGGTGTTGGTTCTTGTCACGACGTCATAGGTCCCGCGCCAAGCGCCGGCATAAGTGCGCCAGTCGGGGGCGAGCGCCGGCGCCGCCGTCGGGGGAGTGGCGGGCAGGCTGAGGCTCAAGACGTCCTCCATCCAGAATCGCATGAAGCGCGCGGTGAGCCAATGGTTCCAGCCATAGATCGAGCCGCCGTGCCAGTCGCCGGGCTGGCTGACCACAGTGATCGGCCGGCCCTGCGCCGCGAGAGAACGGGCGAAAGCGTCATGGCTCATTGGCGGCTGGAGATCCTCGACATTGGTCAAAAGGCCGCCGTAGAAATCGCCCGGATCGGACAGAAAGAGATGGGGAACCGAGGGCGGCGGCAGATAGGGCGCGATGTCGAGCTCTTCGAAAGTCGCGACGGCAAGCACGCGCTGGGGCGCTTGCGTCGGATCGGGATTTGACAGCAGCGGACTTGAAGCGGCTATCGCCGCTCCGGCCGAACCGGCCGAAAAGCCGATGAGCACGACATTGAGGTTCTGGATCTCCGGATGGTCGGGGAACGCCTTTGAGCCGGCCTTGAGCGTGTCGAGCACGCGCTGAGCGCTCGCGTCCGGCGCGTTATAGTCGAGATAGGTATCGATCAGCAGGGCGTTATAATGTTTCGCCAGCGTCCGCATTTCGCGATCGGCGTCGGACAGAAACGACCACATATTGTTGACGATCGCGACCCGGATGGGCTGTGACGTATCGTTGATGAAGGCCGGCCGGCCATTCAGCATGCCGCTCCACGAGGCGGCATGCGCCGGCCCGCAGAGGCCGGCCGCCGCGGCGAAACCCGCCCCGAGGAAAAATCGCTTGAATATTCTGTCCAGCATCTCCGCCCTCCAATGTCACGTTATGTAAGAAGTCTACATCGACAATGGGTGAATAAATATGACATTCATCAACCTAGCCGCGGCGAAACTCCCTGACGGGCTCATTTGACGGGCTGCGCGATGAGATCTCGTTTTGAAAAAGCTCGCAATTTTCCGTTCTGGGCAGCTCCGGCCCGAATTTGACGCCGGGGCCGTCTGGCTCCCGAGCCACACCGCCTTGGCAAGCGGCCGGGCGTCGCGATTGAAGCCCACGTCCGGCGGCGATGCCGGAGCCCGGAGCGCCCAATAAATGATGCGATGACGTTCCTCTTTTCCATTTCCCAACAATGTCCTATGTCGAAGGCGGCCATGTGAAGTCATCGGAAAAAACGAGCAGTTCGGCGTCGCGGGCCGTGCCGAGCCGCGTCGACAGGGGCCCGGCGGCGTGATTGAAAATTGCGGCGAGCCCTCGCGGCCAATCCGGGCCGTCCGATCAAAGACCCGATGACCGACGTTCCTTCCTTCTCTTTCGTCCTGCTCGTCGCCGCGGCCTTCGTGGCGGGATTCGTCGACGCCATCGCCGGCGGCGGCGGCTTGATCACCGTCCCCGCGCTCTCGCTCGCCGGGCTCGACCCGGTCGGCGTCATCGCCACCAACAAATTGCAGGGGACGTTCGGCGCCGCCTCGGCGATGAGGACCTTCGCGCGGGCCGGGCATGTGGAATGGCGGCAGGCTCTGCGCCTCGGCTGTTTCGCCGCGCTCGGCGCGGTCGCCGGCGCCGCGCTCGTCTCGCATCTATCCTTGCGCTGGCTTCAGGCTGCGCTTCCCGCCGCGCTCATCCTCGTCGCCCTCTTCTTCGCGCTGTCGCCGCAGATCGGCCACGTCGAGCGCCGCGCGCGAATCGGCGAGGACGCTTTCGCTTTCACCGTCATCCCGCTGGTCGGCGTCTATGACGGGCTGTTCGGGCCGGGCGCCGGCTCTTTCTACATGCTGGGATTCGTCACGCTGCTCGGCTTCGGCCTCGTCAAGGCGACGGCGCAGACGAAAGTCGCCAATTTCGCCTCAAACCTCGCGGCGCTGGCGACGCTCGCCCTGAGCGGCCATGTCCATTGGACGGTCGGACTCGCCATGGGGGCCGCGCAATTCTCCGGCGCCCGGCTCGGCGCGCGCGCCGCGATCGCCAACGGCGCGAGGTTGATCCGGCCGATGCTGGTCGCGATCTGCCTTCTCCTCGCGGCGCGTCTCGCATGGAGCCATTGGTGAGCGGCGCTACCAGCGCATCAGGGCGCTCCCCCACGCCATGCCGGCGCCGATCGCCATCATGGCGATGAGATCGCCTGGTTTCAGGCGCCCGGCGCGGTTCGCCTCGTCGAGCGAGATCGGCAGGGAGGCGGAGGACGTATTGCCGTAGCGCGGCAGATTGAGCCAGCATTTCTCGAGCGGGACGCCGAGCCGCTCGAGCACGGCTTCGACGATGCGCGCATTGGCCTGATGCGACACGACATGGTCGATGTCGGCGACGCCGAGCCCATTGGCGTCGAGCGCCTCCTGAATGGCGAGCGGCAGCACGCGCACGGCGAATTTATAGATTTCGCGGCCGTTCATGTGCACCTTATGGAGATTGCGGGCGAGCACCTCCTCCGATTGCGGATGCCGGCTGCCGCCGCCCGGAATGTTCAGAACGTCGGCGAGCGTTCCATCCGAATGGAGATGCGTCGAAAGCAGCCCGCGAGCGGGATCCGAGGCCGGGCCGATCACCATGGCGCCGGCGGCGTCGCCGAACAGGACGCAGGTGTTGCGATCGGTCCAGTCGACGACGCGGCTCAACAGCTCGGCGCCGATGACGAGAATGCGCCTCGCCCGCCCCGTCGCGATAAACTGGTCGGCGATCGCGAGCCCATAGAGCGAGCCGGCGCAGGCGGCGGAAATGTCGAAGGCGAAGGCGCGCGATGCGCCGAGCTTGGCCTGGACGATGACGGCGCAGGAAGGCAAAGGCATGTCGGCCGAGATGGTGCCGACGATGATCATGTCCAGATCTTCCGCGCGGCAGCCGGCCATGGCCAGGGCGTGGCGCGCCGCGACGACCGCCATGTCGGACGTGTCCTCGCCGTCGGCGGCGATGCGCCGCTCCTTGATCCCCGTGCGGCTACTGATCCATTCGTCGCTCGTCGCGACCATCTGCTCCAGATCCCGATTGGTCAGAATCCGCTTTGGAGCATAGGCGCCGGTCCCGAGGATTTGGGAATATGTCAACCTTTCGCCTTCCGCTTCGGTCCGCCTCGCGGCCATGTGAAAGGGGATAAGGCCAAATGCGAGGCTTGCCCAGCCGTCTCGTCCGGATCGGGCCGCTGAAGCGGCGGCGCAACTTCAATTATGTTTCATATATTGAAATAAAGCTGGCGCGCGGCAGCGCGCGGGCCAGAAGCAGCGTGTCAAAACCTCAGCGGCGGCGACGCGCCGCCTCCAATTTCGCCTCGGCTTCGTCGAGCTGGTAGGTCCTTTGCAAGAAATCGATGGCGCCCCGCGCGCCGCGTAAGGAATTATTGTCGACGCGCGGCCGCACGGCGGCCAAAGTCCAGTTCGGCGCGCCGACCGGGTTCTCGCGTGGCTGAACGAGGACCTCTTTCACCATTTCAAAGCCCTCGCATTGCTTGAGGCGCCGCAGGCAGACTTCCTGAAGCACAGCAAAGGAACAGCTTTCACGGGGCATGAACGTCTCCGATCGTTTGATCCTCGCTCATCCGGCAGGCGAGCCGGTCAACCGCGCCTGTGCAGCAGAAAGCCTATGAAATAGCCAACCACCGCAGCGAGCAGCACGGCTTCGACCGGCTGCCTCGCGATGCGCGCGCCAGCTTCGGCGCCGCCGCGCCGCAAGACCGCTTTGCCGCTGCGGGCGGCCCCGCTCACGGCGTCCGAGACGCCAACTCCTGCGGACGCCAGCGTCTCGCGCGAGCGGTCGATCGCGCCGGCCGCGGCTCCGTCCTGCACATTCGAAGAGACGCTGGCCGCGACGCCCTGCGCCTCATCCGCCGCGCTCTCGACTGTTTTCTTGGCCTGATCCGCTGCGTGGCGTACCGTCGTTTGCAAGTCGTCCCAGCGCTTTTCGAGCTCATCTGAAGACATGAGCACACCCTTATTCGACAAAATGGCGGAAAGACCGGGCCTTGCAACAGCAACGCTCGCGAAGTCTTGCGTTGCCGAAAGTCACATGCAAAACGCTGGACAAAGAAATGTGTTCCTTGCTGTTCCTGTTTTGCCGAGTGCTTGCAAAATCGCGAGCCGATTTTGCCGCGCAAACGCCGCCACGCTTGACCGCCCCGAGACGCGGGCCCAAGTTTAGTGGCGCGCCAGGCGGGCGCGTTTCTGGGCGGAAAGGCTAGAGGATGCGCTTCTTGTTCGGACTGATCGTCGGCGTGTTGCTGACCGTCGGATCGGCCTATGTGTTCGACCAGACCCACAGAGGCGAGAACGGCTCGCGCGAACGCCAGATGGTCAATTGGGACGTCGTCGGCGCCGAGCTGGGGAACCTGTCGGCCAGCATTCAGGACGGCTGGGGCCGCCTGACCGGCCGTAAGAGCGGCTGACGCCGGTTCGATCTTCCCTTGGCCAATTCGCTTGGCCAACCAGGCGTCGGCTGCCGGCCGCGCCGGGGCCACGAGCCGGCCGGCCCTGCGGCCCTCACTCGATCTTCTCGTTGGGATAGACTCCCCAGAGATTGGATTGCGGGACAAAACCCTTGAAGCCGTCGCCCGCGATGCGGCACCACGAGCCGTCGCAGCTCTTCACATTGGCGATGACATTCGGCTGCAGGATCGCCACCTCGGGGGATTGCGCGCTCGGCTTTTCGAAAATCGGCGTGTCGACGCCCTTTTTCCAGGGCGTCACCAGAGCCGTGCGGCGTCCTGACAACAGCGAATGCAGGACCCAGCCCTCCGCGCCTTCCGAATCACGGATCCTTCGCCAGATTTCGAATTCGGCCGTGATCTCGACAGGCAGGCCGGCGCGAAGAAAGACCCAGACCGTCCGATGGTCCTTCGAGGGGCCTTCGCGCAGATTGACGCGATCCGATTTGAGGCTGACGTAGCGCGGGACGGGAAGACCGCTCGCCGAGCCCAACTGCTCGGCCGACGCGCCGGCCGGCCGTAGCGTCAGCGCGCAGAAAAGGGCGCCCAGAAGGGTCGGCGTGAGGCGTCCCGCGCAACCGCCTCGCCGCGCTTTCATGCCCGGCACGGAGGCGCGGCTCGGCGTCCCGACGATATCGTCTCTCATGGCGGGCTTGGTCCGTTGACGAGCGCCGCGGCCCGCGCTTGGCGCTTCGGAGCGTCCTTGTCTTTGACAAGCCATCTGCTACGAAGGCGAAGGCGGCGAGGCAGGCGGCCAATGGCTTGTATTTGCGCCGGTCACGGTTAACGCCCGGTGAAGAAGAATGCCTTCGCCCGCACGGATCGCCGGGCCGGCGGCGACGCGAGGACAGGAAACATGGTCCGGAAAAAACCTCTCGTGATCGTCACGCGCAAGCTGCCCGACGTCGTCGAGACCCGCATGTGCGAGCTTTTCGACGCCAGGCTCAATGTCGACGACAAGGCAATGTCGCGGACCGAGCTCGCCGAGGCCATCGCGAGCGCCGACGTGCTCGTTCCGACCGTGACCGACCGCATCGACGCCGAGCTGATCGGCGTCGCCGGCGAGCAAATGAAGCTGATCGCCAATTTCGGCAATGGCGTCGACAATATCGACGTCTCCGCCGCGACGGATCGCGGCATCACAGTCACCAACACGCCGGGCGTCCTGACCGAAGATACGGCCGACATGACGATGGCGCTGATTCTCGCCGTCGCGCGCCGCATCGTCGAGGGCGCCAAGACGATTCCGGGCGGCGAATGGGCAGGCTGGTCCCCGACTTGGATGCTCGGCCATCGCATCACCGGCAAGAGGCTCGGCATTGTCGGCATGGGCCGCATCGGCCAGGCGCTCGCCCGCCGCGCCAAGGCGTTCGGGCTGCAGATCCATTATCACAACCGCCGCCACGTCGCGCCGGCGATCGAGGAAGGGCTCGAGGCGACCTATTGGGAATCGCTCGACCAGATGCTGGCCCGCATGGACATCGTCTCGGTCAACTGCCCGCACACGCCGGCGACCTATCATCTTCTCTCGGCGCGCCGGCTGAAATATCTGCGTCCGCACGCGATCCTCGTCAACACGGCGCGCGGCGAGATTATCGACGAGGCGGCGCTGACCCGCATGCTGGAGCTCGGCGAGGTCGCCGGCGCCGGCCTTGACGTCTTCGAGCACGAGCCCGCCGTGTCGAAGAAGCTCATCCGTCTCGCCGACGCCGGCAAGGTGACGCTTCTGCCGCATATGGGCTCGGCGACGACGGAAGGGCGCATCGACATGGGCGAGAAGGTCATCGTCAACGTCAAGATGTTCATGGACGGCCACCGGCCGCCGGACCGCATCCTGCCATCGATGCTGTAGGACGAAAACGCTTCCTGTCCGAGGAGGGTCGAAAGGGCTTCCCTCTCGTCCTGAGGAGCGCCCAAAGGGCGCGTCTCGAAGGACGACGAGCAGCGGCCGCCGTTTGGAGGTTCATGTCGCCGTGCTTCGAGACGCAGGCTTCGCCTGCTCCTCGGCACGAGGGTTTTGAGGCGATCGTTGCGCGATCGCCCAGCAGCGCGAGGCTTCGAGACCGTCGCTTCGAGCCTCACCGACCGTTGAGGCGCCGTGTGGAAACGCTTTTCCAGGAGAGAGGCCGAAGCCCTCGCAGCCGGTCGGAAGTTTGGCGCCTGTTTTGGCGGCTCTCGCTTGTTCGCCTGTGACGTCCCGGGTTTTTTGGCCGCGGAGCCGCGTTTCAATGCAAGAGCGCGGATTATCCGCCGTCGCGCTCCCTCATGCCCAACTGCAGTACTAATCGATGATATGGTATCCGCCGTCGACGTAGAGCGTTTCTCCGGTGATGAGGCGCGCTGCATCGTGCGCCAGGAAAGCGGTCGCAACGCCGACATCATCAATGCTGACAAGGCTGCGCGCAGGCGCCTTCTCCTTCGCCCTCTCGAGCAACTCATCGAATTCAGGAATCCCCGACGCAGCGCGAGTCGCGAGTGGGCCGGGAGAGATGGCGTGCACACGGATGCCCTTGGGCCCAAGCTCAGCCGCCATGTAACGGACCGCGCCCTCGAGCGCGGCCTTGGCGACTCCCATGATGTTGTAGTTCTCCACAACCATCTGGCTGCCATAATAGGTCATCGTGAACAGCGTCCCGCCTCGTTTCATCAGCGGCTCCGCTAAATGCGCCATGCGAATGAATGACCAGCAGGAAACCTCCATGGTGGTCAGGAATCCGTCCCGCGGCGCATCGACCACCCGCCCCTGCAGAGTGCCTCCAGGTGAGAAGGCGATGGAGTGGACGACAAAATCGAGTTCGCCCCAGGTCTTGTCAATGCACTCGAAAACCGCCTCCATCTGACCAGGCGTGCGCACATCGAGCGGCAACAGGATGGGCGATTCCAACTCGCGCGCGAGCGGCTCGACGTATTTCTTCGCCTTGTCGTTGAGATAGGTTACTGCGAGCTCTGCTCCCAGCGCTCGAAAGGCCCTGGCGCAGCCCCAAGCGATGGACTGATCGTTGGCGATGCCGACGATGAGACCCTTCTTGCCTTCCAGAAGCTTGGCTTTGACTGTAGGAATCACGGAATGCGGCCCTCTCCAATGAACCAAAACCAGACCATTTCCAGAGCTGGCATGGCGTCGATTCAGGTCAACTTGCATCAGACCGGGACGGCGGTGTAGGATTGCCGGGTCTGCCGCCGGCCTGACCGGCACGAGCCTACTTGCGCGACCAATTGGGCGCAATGGAGTATATTCAATCCACAAAATTCAACTGCGCGAAGGATCCATGACGAGCAGGCTCTCGGACGCACCCTCAATCAAGGAAGTGGGCTGGCAGATGCGCTGACCGGTGTTCCGAAGAAGGTCTGCCAATTGGAGACGAACACCTTCTTTGCCGCCGAGTACAAGCTCCTGGCCCAGATCATCGATCACCCTGGCCGAATCTTGGGTGACGTTAGCATGACGCCAAAGTGGTTCTGAGCGACAAGGCGGCATTAGCCAGGGGCGCCGAGCGTCGCCTTGAGCTAGGAAGGCGAACATGGGCCTAGCAGGGGGGGGGGTCGAAAAAGTTCGGCCCAGGATCACAGTCGCAAGCCGAACTGAACGGCCAGGTAAGGATCGCCAACAATGCCATCCAATCAAAAGCATTCCGCTTCTATAAGCGCATCTACGCTACCGTTTAACCTCTTTGCCCCGGCTGTGGAATATGTCGTCGACGCGGCGCAGCGCAGCCTATTATTATGGGACGTCATGCGTGAGCGCGGCAATCAATATCGCGAGCGCTCGGCCGAAACCGCCCCGCATGTGCTGCACTACGGGGTGGAGCTCGTCCTTGATGGTCGCAAACTCGATCGGCCGGTCAATTATGGACTAGTGAGAGTCGTTCCCCCGCCTGGCGTCGCACTCGATCTGACGCGCAGGCCATTTGTCATCGTTGATCCGCGCGCTGGCCATGGTCCTGGCATCGGGGGCTTCAAGGCCGACAGCGAGATTGGCGTTGCGCTCAAGGCCGGGCATCCATGCTATTTCATCGGCTTCCTGCCGGAGCCGATGCCGGGTCAAACAATTGAGGATATCGCCCTCGCCGAGGCGGCGTTCCTCGAAAGAATCATCGACCTCCACCCCGAAGCCGACGGCAAGCCCTGCGTCATCGGCAATTGCCAAGCCGGCTGGGCCGTGATGATGTTGGCTGCGGTCCGCCCCGAGTTGTTCGGCCCGATCATAATTGCCGGCTCCCCTCTCTCTTATTGGGCGGGCGTGCGGGGGCAAAATCCGATGCGCTACACCGGAGGGCTGTTGGGCGGCAGCTGGCTGACCGCATTCCTCAGCGACCTCGGCCGCGGAAAGTTCGACGGCGCCTGGCTGGTGGAAAATTTTGAGAATCTGAATCCCGCAAACACGCTCTGGAGCAAGCCGTACAACCTTTATTCCAAGATAGACACGGAGGCCACGCGTTACCTGGAGTTTGAACGCTGGTGGGGAGGTCACGTCACCCTGAACGCCGAAGAAATTCAGGCCATCGTGGATAAGCTCTTCGTCGGCAACGAGCTCGCTGCGGCAAAGATTCAAACATCGGACGGCACTGCGATTGACCTTCGCAACATCCGCTCCCCGATCGTAGTGTTCTGTTCGAAAGGGGATAACATAACGCCGCCCCAGCAGGCGCTTGGATGGATTCTTGATCTTTACGAAAGTGTCGACGAGATCCGATCCTATGGCCAGACGATCGTCTACACCATCCATGAGCGCGTCGGCCACCTGGGCATTTTCGTTTCGGCAGGCGTGGCCAGGAAAGAGCACGACGAGTTCTCGAGCAATATCGACTTGATCGATACCTTGCCGCCGGGCCTCTACGAGGCGGTATTCGAACCCAAAAACGAAGGCGTCGCCAATTCCGATCTTGCGACCGGCGACTGGGTGATGCGGTGCGAAATGAGAACGCTCGACGACATTCGAGCGCTCGGCGGCAATGATCAGGCCGATGAACGCCGCTTCGCGACAGCTGCGCGGGTTTCCGAGGCCAACCTCGCGCTTTACCGAACATTCTCACAACCATTTGTACGCGCGCTCGCCAACAGTCCAATTACAAGCTGGATGCAGAAGTTGCATCCATTGCGCTTACAATACGAGATGTTCTCCGATGAGAATCCCATGGCGACTTTGATTGCCCCTGTGGCCGAGCAGGTTCGCCGGGCTCGACGGCCAGCGGCCGCCGACAACCCATTCATGACGCTGCAGGAAAACACATCCCGTCTATTTGTTGCTGGTTTAAACGCGTGGCGGGAAACCAATGAGGCTTTCGCGGAGGGATTATTCCTGAGCGTCTACGGTTCGCCGGCGCTGCAGGCCGCCGTAGGCGTTGACCCCTCAGAGACCCGTCCTTTGCGAAAAGCGCCGAAGAGCCTGTTACACGACGACCTTCTGCAGTCCCGGATTGCCAGCCTCAAATCACGCATTCCGGCGGGTGGACTGCGCGAAGCCACGATTCGCGCGTTGTTGTATATAGGCATCGCACGCGAGGCGGTGGACGAGCGAGGGTTTGAAGCTGTGCGTCAGATTCGTCGTGCTCGCGGCGATTTGCCTTTGTCGGCGTTCAAGGCGCTCGTGCGCGAGCAATTTTACATGCTGCAAGTCGATGCTGAAGCCGCGCTTGCGGCCATTCCGGCGATGCTTCCAGACGACGCCGAGGCTCGGACCGAGGCTCTTGAACTCATCAAGCGGGTGTTGAGCGCGCGCGGCGACGAAATGTCTGCCGAGGACGAGGAGCGCATGCGGCGCATCGCCGGTTTGTTCGGCCTGGCAGAGCCCTCCGGCTCCATGCGAAAGCTTGCGATTTAGCCCGCAGCTCAATAGAGCAGACGGATGCTTGCTGGAAGCGCTTGATAATCCCGAGTCGACGACCGAAAGGATGGCCCGCCATGCGAGAAGGCGAGAGCAATTACGTAAAAGAGGCGGCGATTGGGACGGCCGGCGATCGGCCTCATGCCAAGTACGAACGGCTTGTCGCACGAGCGAAGGAAGTTCCCCCAGCAACGACCATCGTGGCGCATCCCTGCGACGAAACATCCTTGCGTGGCGCCGTCGAAGCGGCGGGTGCTGGCATTATCATTCCCATTCTCGTTGGCCCAGCTGCGAAGATATCCGCTGTGGCTCGCGAGCATGGACTCGATATTGGCCGCTTTCGGATTGTCGACGCGCCGCATAGCGACGCCGCGGCGGCAAAAGCCGTCGAGTTGATTCGTCAGAGTGAGGGCGAACTGCTGATGAAGGGCAGCCTGCACACGGACGAGCTCATGCGCGCGGTAACGGCAAGCGCGACGGGGTTACGTACGGCGCGGCGCATTAGTCATGTGTTTGTCATGGATGTTCCGACCTATCCGGAGACGCTTTTCGTTACCGACGCGGCGATCAACATTTTTCCAGATCTCGAGGCCAAGCGCGACATCATTCAAAATGCGATTGATATGTTCAGGCAAGTTGGTCTTGGCACGCCACGTGTCGCCATTTTATCCGCTGTTGAAACGGTGACTACAAAGATTCCATCGACGATTGACGCGGCCTCGCTCTGCAAAATGGCCGAACGCGGGCAAATCACGGGCGGCGTGCTCGACGGGCCGCTCGCCTTCGACAATGCGGTCGATCCGGATGCGGCGAAGATCAAGGGCATCCATTCCGAGGTTGCCGGGCGTGCACAGATCCTCGTCGTGCCCGATCTCGAAGCGGGAAATATGCTAGCCAAGAACCTGACCTTTCTGGCCAAGGCGGATGCCGCCGGCATTGTCCTTGGCGCGCGCGTGCCGATTATTCTCACTTCTCGCGCCGATTCTGTTCGAGCGCGCATGGCGTCCTGCGCGGTGGCGGTCCTTTACGCGCATGCGCGTCGCGGGGCCGCCGCGTTGCCGGCGGCCTGACCTCAGATGGACACGATCCTCGTCGTCAATAGCGGCTCTTCCAGCGTCAAGTTCCAGGTTTTTTCGACCCGTACGGGAAGCCCTACGCGGCTTATCAAGGGGCAGATGGACGGGATCGGCGTGCGGCCGAGGCTCCGCGCTGCCGCCGCCGATGGGATGTCTCTTATCGAGAGAGAATATGCGCCCGAGGAGGTGGCGGACGTGCCCGCCGCTATTTCTACTGCGGGGGCTTGGCTGCGAGAGACACAGAAGCTGGAGCCAACAGCCGTGGGGCATCGGGTCGTGCACGGCGGCCCACACTACGACCGTCCGGTATTGGTCGACGATGCAGTGCTGGCCCAGCTCGAGCGCTTTGTTTCGCTGGCGCCTCTTCACCAGCCGAACAACCTCGCCCCGATTCGCTCGATTCGTGCGCGCTTTCCCAACCTCCCCCAGGTTGCCTGCTTTGACACCGCCTTCCACCGCGGCCACAACCCGCTCGCAGACCACTATGCGATCCCGGAGCACTTCTACACAGAGGGTGTGCGACGGTATGGGTTTCACGGCTTGTCGTACGAATTTGTAGCGGGCCGCCTGACGAAGTTCGCGCCCGATATTGCGGCTAAGCGCGTGATCGTCGCTCATCTCGGCAGTGGCGCGTCGATGTGTGCTCTCCTGGCTGGCCACAGCATTGAAAGCACAATGGGATTTACGGCGCTCGATGGACTGCCAATGGGCACGAGGCCTGGCCAGATCGATCCCGGCGTGGTGCTTTACCTGATCAAGGAAAGGCAGATGACAGCCGCGCAGGTCCAGGACCTGTTTTATAGCGAATGCGGATTGAAAGGCCTCTCGGGCATCAGCAATGACGTCCGCGAACTAGAGACAAGTGCTGACCCGCGCGCGCGATTCACGCTCGACTACTTCGCCTATCGGGTCGGTCTTTCCGCGGGGCTCCTGGCCGCAGCGTTAGGAGGTCTCGATGCATTCGTATTCACGGCGGGAATCGGCGAAAACTCACCCTCGATTCGTGCGCGCATCGCGGAAAAGCTCGTTTGGCTTGGGGCGGTGCTCGATCCCGAAGCTAATGCGGCAAGCAAAATCTCGATAGCCAAAGGAAACAGTCGGGTTGGTCTTTACATCGTGCCGACTGATGAGGAACAAATGATCGCGCACCATACGTTGACACTGCTCGCGGCGTGCGGGGCGTAGCTCGATCAAGGCGATTCGCCGCCGCTGCAACGCTTGCAAATCCTCTTGGTCGCCGTAGCCGCTCTCCGGCAGGGTTAGATTATGGACCCTCGAAACGCCTTGGTCGGCGTTACTTCTCGACGAAGGCCTTTTCGATGACGTAGTCGCCAGGTTCCCCGTGGTTGCCTTCTTCGAAGCCACGCGCTTCAAGGATCGCACAGATATCGGACAACATCGCTGGGCTGCCGCACAGCATAAAGCGGTCGCTCGTCCGGTTGATCGTCGGCAAGCCGAGATCGTTGGTCAGTTGTCCAGACGTCAGCGACAGCGAAATGCGGCCCTGATTGCGGAAGGGTTCACGCGTCACGGTAGGGTAGTAAACGAGTTGGCGACGGACGTTTTCGCCAAGAAATTCGTCGTTCGGCAGCTCGTTGACGATGAAGTCGCCGTAGGCGAGCTCGCGCGCCCAGCGGCAGCCGTGGACGACGACGACCCGCTCAAAACGTTCATAGGTCTCGGGATCCTTGATGATGCTGAGAAAGGGCGCAAGTCCGGTGCCGGTGGCAAGCAGGAAAAGGGTGCGCCCGTCTCGTAGGTTATCAATGAGCAACGTCCCTGTAGGCTTGCGGCCAACGAGGACAACGTCTCCTTCTTTGAGATGTTGCAAACGCGAGGTCAGTGGCCCGCCGGGAACCTTAATGCTGAAGAATTCGAGCTCGTCTGCGTAATTCGCGCTAGCCAACGAGAAGGCGCGCAGCAAGGGGCGTCCCTCCGTTTCCAAGCCCATCATAATGAATTGGCCGCTGCGGAAGCGAAACGACGGCGCGCGAGTCGTGCGGAAACTGAACAGGCGTTCGGTCCAATGATGTACGCTGACGACCGTTTCCTGATTGAAATGACTCATATTGACAAGGTCCTGCTTCGATTTCGATGGCCTGCGCGACGATCGTCGGCATAGCCCAAAAGCAAATTGACGCTTACGCCCGGCCCTTAACATACGCGCCGGTGCATCTCAATTCTTTTCCAAATAGGGAATCGTGGCTCATAAATTCGTGCGGCATCCGCCCGGCTAGATCATCGGCCCCCGCGGAAGAGTCCGGAGCTGATTTTCGCGACGCCGCGCTTTGACGTTTAGAAGGCCGTATTGTAGCAGATGCGTGCGATCTTCGGCGAATACTTGCCGGTCATCGAACTCCTTTCGTTCAACCAAGCCCATTTGTAGGTGACCGGGAATTTCAAGGACACGGTCTTGGCGACCGATATCGCCAAAGAGATCCGGGTGCAGACCGGACCTTGAGCGGCAGAGTTTTGAGCTCCGCGAACATTGACGAGAAAGAGCTCCAATATTGCTGGAAATCCCCTTCAGCCCGATATGTGCGTGCTAGCCAATGTCCTATCGAGGCTTTCGGGTTGCGTGCCGCGCGTGCAACAGCCGAGGCGTAACACAGACTTGGAATAGGAATCCGCCATGAACCATTTTGTTTCCATTTACATGACCGCGGCGTCGCTCGACGAGGCCGAAGGCATCGCGCGCGCTCTGGTCGAGGAAAAGCTTGCGGCCTGCGTGAACATTCTGCCCGCCGTGCGTTCGATTTATCGTTGGCGAGGGCGGGTGGAGGCGGCGGGCGAAGTCGTCCTGATTGCAAAGAGCCGCGCCGAAATTTTTCCCAAGCTGGAGCAGAGGGTGAAAAGCCTGAGTTGCTACGAATGCCCCTGCATTGTCGCGCTGCCGATTGTTGCGGGGCATCAACCCTATCTGGAATGGCTCGCCACGGAAATCGAAAATCCTGCCGCCAGAGATAATGTTTAATTGTCACGCTCGCGGGTGTTTATTTGCTGATAGCAAGGGCATTGTGAGTCGCTGCGCCTAGCGAAGCTCCACAAGAGGCAGAGTCCTTTTTGTCGCCTATGACTCTGCCGCAGCTGAGTTTTCCAAGACGGGTTTTGAGCGCTACGGCAAGACGACGCGAATTGTTCCCTGGGCGGACGTGTTCGCGCTGATCGCCCTTTTCTCCCAAGCCGGCGATGGGCATCCGCCGGCGGGCCTTGAGCGGATGCTGCGCATTTAATTTCTGCAGCAAAGGTTCAAACTGAAGGATGTCCGCCGGCCGCTACGCGAACGATCGCCTCGCCGGCAACGTCCTCGCCACCGTCTGTCTCGCCGCCGTCAGCTAGCGTTATAAATGGGGAGCCTGCCAAAGCGAGATTAGCAGGATCAAGCGCAACGCCACAGGCGGACCATGCACGCCACTCATCAATCGGCGCTGTTCGCGCCAGCGTCCTCGCGTCAAACCATCTGCGTCTTTGTTTGCGGCGACGTGATGACGGGGCGCGGCGTCGATCAGATTTTGCCGCATCCGTGCGATCCAGCTCTTTATGAGGATTATGCGCGCTCGGCTTTGGACTATGTCCGACTGGCCGAACGCAGGAACGGAGAAATTCCAAGGCCGGTCGCGCCATCCTATGTGTGGGGCGTCGCATTGGACGAGTTGAGATGCGTTCAGCCGGACGCCCGCATCGTCAATCTCGAAACCAGCGTCACGCGCAGCAACGCCTCTGCCGGCAAAGGCATAAACTATCGGATGAGCCCGGAGAATGCCGTATGTCTGGTCGCCGCCGGAGTCGACTGCTGCGTTCTCGGCAATAATCATGTGCTCGACTGGGAGCGCGCCGGACTGATGGAAACCTTGGCGACGCTCGAGGATTTGGGGATTAAGACCGCGGGAGCCGGCCGCGACATCAATCAGGCAGCCTCCCCCGCCGTCCTGGAGATCGCCGGCAAGGGACGAATAATCATCTTTTCCTTCGCGTCACCGACAAGCGGCGTCCCGCGGGACTGGGCGGCGACTCCGCTTATGGCGGGCGTCAACCTTCTTCCCGATTTCACCGACGAAAGCATTGTTCGAATCGTCAAACCGATCGCCAGCTTTCAACAGCCCGGGGATGTCGTCATCGCGTCCGTTCATTGGGGATCGAATTGGGGATATGAGATTGCTTATGAGCAGCGGCGACTGGCGCGCGCGCTCATCGATCGAGCCAATGTCTCGCTTGTTCACGGCCATTCCTCGCATCATGCAAAGGGCGTCGAAACATACAAGGGCCGATTGATCCTTTATGGGTGCGGCGATTTCATAAACGATTATGAAGGCATTCAAAGCCACGAAGAATTTCGCGGCGATCTCGCCGTGATGTATTTTCCTTCGTTCGACGCCACAAGCGGAGATCTTGTCGGTCTCGAACTCAAGCCGCTCAAGATGCGCCATTTTCAACTGGGACCCGCATCGATCGCCGAGGCCGAATGGATGCGCCAGATGTTCGAGCGCGAAAGCAGCGTGTTGGACGGGCGTTTCATGCCGCATCCGGATGGAAAGTTGGCGCTGAGCCGGCGTGTTGACACTTCTTGATAAACTTATCTATCGGCCGAAGCCTGAGGGCGAGCCGGCGCCGGAACGCGCTCTCTGCCATCGAGCATGTGTTCGCGCGTCAGAAGAGGCCGATGGGGCCCCTCATACGGACGATCAGCATAGCGCGCGCGGGATTGGAGACGTCCAACTGGTTCTTCAGAAATCCATCCCGCCCATGCCGCCACCTGGAAGCGCTGGCGTTTCCTTCTTTGGATGATCGACGATCGCCGCCTCGGTTGTGATGAGGAGGCCGCCGACGGAGGCGGCGTCCTGGAGGGCGGTGCGCACCACCTTGGTCGGGTCGATGATGCCGAGCTTGACGAGATCGCCGTATTCCTCGGTCTGCGCGTTGTAG
>WBZN01000163.1_pt1 | contig 90943 bp, 82 predicted proteins | sample 5204281 | NCBI WGS metagenome assembly WBZN01 (sample SAMN12344347, study PRJNA552823) | activated sludge metagenome | biome: Activated sludge suspended growth; feature: Nitrification reactor; material: Wastewater; isolation source: activated sludge from nitrification reactor of wastewater... | reverse complement strand
GACGAACACCATTGGATACATTACTTGATGGCAAATCAATTTGGGCGGAAAAAAATTTAGCTCAAATCTAAACTGACAGACACCTAAAAAAACTGGTAACTGTCAGATCAGGTCTAAGCTAGTACATTTAATTGCAAACTTAATCGTGAAGTCGTAAAGCTATTGCCTGGTGAGTTTTATGTGAGCGTTGACGATGTTGTAATGGAAACTGTACTGGGTTCCTGTGTTGCCGCTTGTATTTATGATCCAAATCAAGGTATTGGTGGCATGAACCACTTTTTATTACCTGCGCCGCCTATTCAAGGTAGTGAGAAAGACCGTGCTTCCGCGCGTTATGGAGAGTATGCCATGGATATCCTCATTCAAGAAGTGATCAGAATGGGAGCAATACGAAGCAATTTAGAGGCTAAATTGTTTGGTGGTGGTAATGTACAGCGCAATATGACCCAAATGAATATTGGTGAGAAAAATGCTGATTTTGCGTTGGGCTATGTAAAACGGAAAGAAATCCATTTGGCAGGTTACGATTTAGTAGATATCTGTTCGCGTAAAATAATTTTCTATCCAAAGGATGGGCTTGTAATGGTTAAAAAGCTAAAAGTTGAATCGGCCTCATCTATCAATGATGAAAAGAGGTATGAATCGATTTTACAATGCAAAGAAGAAAGCAATCGATAAGAATCACTTACAGAATCGAAATTGAATCCGCGTGGTGAAAGATACGGAAAATTAGGGTATTAATTATTGATGATTCAGCTTTAATCCGTAAACTTTTAGCAGAAATTATTAATAACCAGCCAGATATGGAGGTGGTAGGCGTGGCACATGATCCAATTGTTGCACGCGAGTTGATTCGAGAACTTAATCTTGATGTGCTCACGCTAGATATTGAGATGTCTAAAATGGATGGTTTAGATTTTCTTGAAAGGCTTATGCGGTTGCGACCCATGCCAGTTGTAATGATTTCAACATAACGGAGGACAATTCTGAGCCTGCCTTATTGGCGCTTGAACTAGGAGTCGTTGATATTATTTCTAAAACTAAATTTGATGTTGCAGCCGGATTAGAGAGCTTTGGCGATGAAGTGATTAGTAAGGTTCGAATTGCCATGTCTGCAAAAATAAAAACGCGTACTGAGAGTAAACCCAATGAATCTGGTGCTTCACATTATGCGTCACCGAGCTTTAAGAACTGGGGTAACAAAATTATTGTAGTTGGCTCATCGACAGGTGGAACAGAAGCTCTTAAAGATTTTTTAAAAGAATTACCACCTGATATTCCTGGTATTTTAATTGCACAGCATATGCCTGAGTCCTTCACAAAGCCATTTGCGAATCGCATGAATAATCAATGTAAAATAACTGTTGTCGAAGCCCAAGGAGGTGAACGCGTGTTACCTGGGCATGCCTACATAGCACCAGGTCATTCCCATCTATCGCTAAAACGAAGTGGTGGTCATTATATAACTGAACTTAGTCTAACCCGATCCGGTAAATCGTTTCCGCCCATCTGTCGATGTTTTATTTAGATCGGCGACTACTCACGCGGGTAAAGATGTATTAGGAATTATCATGACAGGTATGGGTAAAGATGGTGCAGCCGGTATGTTAGAGATGCATCGAGCGGGTGCCTATAACTTTGCGCAAGATGAGGAAAGCTGCGTAATATTTGGTATGCCAAGAGAAGCGATTGCAATGGGGGGGTGATGAAATTGTTCCGCTTAAAAACATGGCTAAGCAAGTTCTGAGAAGACTCGCTTATTCTGATAAACCTAATCAACTACGTGCTTAGGACAAATTAGCATGATTGTTGCTAAAGGTAACATTGATGATTTGATAACGAATTGTAATAAAGCGTTGTAATAATGTTACAAAAAACTTAGGCTGTGTTGATATATGATAATTAACCGCATGAACCTGGTTAAAATGAGGCTAAAAATATCGCCTAACTTCCAGACAACTGAGGAAGTCGATTTGCAAATTCACGATGACTAAAGCTATTCCAAAATTTGGAGTGACTTGCAGCTGATCAGTTCCACAATTTAGTATTAACGTAACTGGTAAGTCTTGATACTGTTTGCAAATTTCTTTAATAGTAAATAAGCTGCCTCGTCAGCAACTTATCTTCAGAAATGCCATCAAATTTCTCCATTTTATGGCATTTTAAATTTTTTTTTTTGATTTAACATCCAAGTGATAGGGAATGTTCTAAATTCTTTTAGCGATTTTTTAATGAGGCATAAAGTGGATACCCCAAATAACTATCAATTTTTAAGAAGATCCATAACAATTTTAATTGTGAGTTCGTTATTTTTATTTAGCGCATGTACGAGCTATCCCCTCCTAACGAATCAGGGAGAAAAAGTTCCGCATGATTATTTAATTGGACCTGGGGATACTTTGAATATTATCGTGTGGAGAAATCCAGAAATATCAATGTCCGTTCCGGTCCGTCCCGATGGAAAGATAACAACTCCTTTAGTTGAAGATCTGCCAGCAAGTGAAAAAACTTCAACTCAATTAGCCAGAGATATAGAAGAAACGCTTTCAAAGTATTTGCAGCAACCAGTCGTAACAGTGATCGTAACTGGGTTTATAGGGCCCTTTGGTGAACAAATTCGAGTAATCGGTGAAGCAATGCGACCCCAAGCTTTACCTTACAGTGAAAATATGACGCTGATGGATGTAATGATTGCGGTTGGTGGAATTACCGATTTTGCAGCAGGAAACCGAGCAAGAATTATTCGAACCATAGATGGTAAACAGCAACAATTCAGGGTGAGGCTAAATGACTTGATTAGAGATGGTGATATAACAGCTAATGTCCCTGTATATCAGGGCGATGTTTTGGTTATTCCTGAAAGTTTCTTTTAGTCAAAAGTAGCTTAATCCGCTAAGTTTTTTATAAAATGGAGATTGGTACAGGATGGATGAGTTAATTGCTCAACTGCTTGTCTATATTAAAGGAACCTGGAAGTATCGTTGGGTTTCTATCACAATCGCATGGCTTGTATCTATTATCGGTTGGGCAGTTGTTCATCAACTGCCTGATGATTATGAAGCGTCTGCGCGAATCCATGTTGATACTCAAAATATTCTTAGACCGCTAATGGCAGGCATGACTGTTTCGCCTAATCCAGAGCAGCAGGTTGCGATTATGAGTCGAACTTTGATTAGCCGTCCCAATGTTGAAAGAGTGACTAGAATGGTTGATCTGGATGTGAAGGTTACTGATGATATTGCTTATGACAAGCTCGTTACTGCATTAATGAAAGATATTAAATTGGGCGCGGCTGGCAGAGAGAATCTTTTTACCATCTCCTATAGCCATAAAGATCCCAAGCTGGCTAAAGATATTGTTCAGTCTTTATTAACAATTTTTGTTGAAGGAGGATTGGAGAATAAAAAGCAGGACTCTACCTCAGCGCTGCGTTTTCTTGATCAACAAATAGCAAGTTATGAAGAAAAGCTCATTGCTTCTGAAACTGCGCTAACAGCTTTTAGGCAAAAGAATATCGGTTTAATGCCGGGTCAAAGCGGGGATTATTATGCTCAGCTAACAAATGCCCTGGAAGAGCTTGAGAAAGCGAAGGTGGCGCTAAAAGAGGCAGAACGGGCCCGAGATGCTGTAAGAAGGCAGATTAGCGGTGATGAAACGGTTTTGCTTCTTGAAACCCATGAAAATATTTTAGAAAAAGTAATTAACCCTGAAATTGATGCACGTATTCAAGCGCTGAATCTTAATCTGGATAATCTTAGACTCAATTTTACAGATTTGCATCCTGATATTGTGGCAACTAAACGTTTAATTACTCAACTTGAAGAACGTAAAAAAGAAGAAGCAGCGTTAATAGATCCAACCGCGATAGATCAAGGAAGGAATTTCAGTCCTATGTTACAACAATTAAATATTGCGTTGACAGAGGCTGAGGCTACTGTTGCTTCAATGCAAGCGCGTGTATCTGAATATACGAATCGCTATGAACGACTTAAATCGATGAGTTCTATGATTCCAGCAGTTGAAGCAGAACTTACTCAATTAAGTCGGGATTATAGTGTTAATAAAGCTAATTATGAGAAATTACTCGAACGCAGAGCGTCTGCTGAGATATCAGGTGAACTGACTTCTACTACGGGTCTAATGTCGTTTAGAATTATAGATCCGCCCGTTGTTCCTGAAGTTCCTTCAGGACCTGATCGAAAAAAATTGTACTCATTTGTCTTTATTGGCGCACTTCTAGCTGGTATAGGTATTGCATTTGTAATTAGTCAGATTCGTCCAACCTTTCATAGTCAGACTGATTTGCGGCAAGTTACGGGTCTTGCTATTCTTGGAACTATTCCAATGGTTTGGACTGATCAAGAAAAATATAAGCGAAGAAATCGACTCTATGCATTTGGTTTTTCTCTATTAGTACTAATGGTTTTATATACTACCTTAATGATCTACACAAAGCTTCCGGTTGCAACTTTAATAAAACTCTTTTAAGCATTTTTTTTGCAAATTCGGATGTTTTTAGTGAAATGCTAGGTTTTTAGTGAGGAATCGATATGAGTATTATAGAAAGAGCTGCTGACAAGCTAAAGATTAATGTTGATGTGGAACAAAAACAAGCTATTAAGAATATTCAAAGGGATATAATCCACGATTCTAAGAGAAAGATTCAGAAAGATACTCCAGACATTGAAAGGATTACAGAAAAATTTAGGAATACAATAACTGCTACGCCCAAAATACAGCCCATTGAACAACAAGAAGTAAATAATGCTATTAAGATAAATCGGGAATATATTGATAAACCAATATATATTCCTGGAAGAAGTGCTGTAGGTAATAAACCGAATATTGATAATCACCTGTCACAGCCTCACATCAATATTGATCTCGATAGATTGCATAGATTAGGTATCGTGACGCCTCAACATGGAAAAACTCAAATCGCAGAACAGTTCCGCATTATTAAACGGCCTCTGTTAACAAATGCGTTTAGCAAAAATTCTGGAATAAAAAACGGTAATCTAATAATGATTACAAGCTCATTAGCAGGCGAGGGTAAAAGCTTCTGCTCTACAAATTTAGCGATGAGTATTGCAATGGAAATGGATAATAGGGTTTTGTTGGTTGATGCCGATGTGGCACGCCCATCAATCCCGAAAATTCTAGATTTTAACCCGGATCGTAAAGGTTTATTAGATATTATTTTGGATCAGAGACTAAACGTATCGGATATTCTGACTAAAACAAGTGTTGATAAGCTGACTTTGATTTCAGCAGGAACTCGCCACCCCCATGCGACAGAGCTATTGGCAAGCCAGAGTATGGCAGATATTTTAAGAGAACTAGCGCAACGTTATAGCGATCGCATTGTAATTTTCGATTCCCCCCCTCTTTTGCTTACGAGTGAAGCGCGCGTTTTAGCGAGTCAAATGGGGCAGATCGTTTTAGTGGTTGAAGCAGAAAGAACCACTCAGCAAACAGTGAAAGAAGCATTACGTCAAATTGAGTCCTGTGATGTTATTAATTTAATATATAACAAGGCCAGAACTTCGGCGGCCTCGGGTTACTATGGTTACTATTATTCCTCATGAAGCTGCTTTCTAAACACATTCACAATTGCCATCGTAACTTATTAATTTACATTAGTATTTTGCTATTTAGTATTATAGCTTTACCTATATATGCAGGAGAGTGGCGCGTTGTACCTGGTTTGCATATTAATGAACGTTATACAGACAATTTTAGATTGGGTGGTGGGATAGCAGGAAGCAAAGGAAATGATGAGTTTATCACTCAGCTTAATCCAAGTATTCTCATTAATGGAAATGCTCGCCGCTATCGAGTAGACGTCAATTACTTAATGAATAACCTGATATACGCTAACCATAGTGAATTCAATAGGGTTAGGCATCAGCTAAATGCCCTTGGGACTGTTGAGTTAATTAAGGATCGATTTTTTATTGATGGCAGAGCGATGATTATGCAGCAGAATGCTAGTCTCATTGGGGCTCAGGGATTAGATAATGCTAATTCATTTAATAGAAGGGATGTGAATATACTAAACGTGAGCCCATACTATAGGCACCGCTTCGGTGATTTTGCAACCGCTGAGTTACGTTATACCCATGGAGAAGTGAGTACGAGCGGAGGTGGGCTGAGAGACTCTTCAACGGATAATGGAACAGTACGTTTGAATAGCAGCACGGCTTTCAGAAACTTACAATGGGGATTAACCTATAACCATACTGAGATTCATCGGAGTCAACTAAGAGCCATTGAGCTTGAACGATCTACATTACTGTTAAGGTACATGCTGACGCCACAATTTAGTGTTGTAGGTACAGGAGGTTATGAAAGAAATAGCTTTATCTCAATTAATGGGGCTACAAGTAGCCCTACTTGGACAGTCGGGTTCTCTTGGATACCCAACGAAAGAACAGAGTTTGACTTTGCCGGGGGACGAAGGATATTTGGCGATACATATTTAGCGAATTTTAGCCATCGTACCCGATTAACTACTTGGAATCTATCCTATAACGAAGACATAACTACATTTGGGCAGCAAAATTTATTACAGCCCGGAGCTGCTGGGGCTATTCCTTCTGGAGGGATATTGCCCCAACTACTATTAAATACGCTAACGAATGCTGGTATGGGCGGTGGTGGACTTGCAAATCAAGGTGCGTTATTTGGTATTCTGGGCGCCAATAACTTTTTTACGAATCGATTATTCCTGCAGCGGAGCTTACAAGCATTTATGGCAGTAAATGGAAGTCGAAATACAGTAGTTTTTAGAGGGTTTAACATATCGCGGCAGGCCTATACTGGGGATGAAGAGGATGATTCCATTGGGGGGAGAGCAAATTCCGTACTAAACAGGAGTACAGTTCAGACAGGAGGAGGAGTTTCTTGGATTTATAGACTTTCTCCCTTAGTGAATTTAACAACTAACTATACCTTTACTCGAATAAATTTTACGACAACTAATCTGACTGATATTAATCAGATAATGATGGTTAGTTTGAATAAACAATTCTCTCCTAATTTATCTGGGGGAATTAATTATTTTCATAATCGAAGAGATTCGGAGCGCCTTAATGGTGATTTCTCTTCGAACAATTATATGGCTTCTCTTTCAATGAATTTCTAATTGTTTGTGTCGATTTTAATTTATGTATCTATCTTTTTATGGTTTAAAAGTAAGACCGTTTCAATTAAAGCCTGACGCTAGCTTCTTTTTTAGTAGTAAAGGGCATAAGCGTGCCATTGCCTATTTAGAGTATGGGCTATCACAAGAAGATGGTTTTATCATCATTACCGGTGAAGTAGGGGCAGGAAAAACTACATTGATTCGCCATCTCTTTCAGAAACTGGATCAACAGTGCTTTGTTGTGGCACAACTAACTAACACAAATCTCGATTCAGATGACATGTTGAGAATGGTTGCAGCTTCTTTTGGGTTGTCTGCTAACAATCCATCGAAAGCAACGACTCTTTTAGAGATCGAACAGCTCCTTAGACAATACGATAAGGAAGGAAAAAAGATATTGTTGTTAGTTGATGAAGCGCAGAATTTGACATCGCGTGCCCTTGAAGAATTGAGAATGCTTTCTAATTTTCAAACTGACGATAAGCTTTTATTGCAGACATTTTTATTAGGTCAACCAGAATTTAGAAAAACTCTATTAGGTAATAATATGCAGCAGCTACGTCAGAGAGTGATTGCTACTTATCATCTTGGTCCAATGGATAGTACTGAAACGCGTGCTTATATTGAACATCGTTTAGTGATTGCCGGCTGGCAGGGAAATCCATTGTTGCAGGATGATAGTTTCGATGTGATTTATAACTTTACTGGTGGCATTCCTCGAAAAATTAATACTCTATGTGATCGGTTGTTAATAATGGGATGCTTGGAAGAATTACGTACGATAACGAGTCAGGAAGTAAACGAGGTCATTGCTGATATTCAACAAGAGTTTGATTTGCCGCCTTTCCAGAATTTAGATGCAAGTAATTAGGTTGGTAAACAGTGATGCTCTGGGAAACACTTGTCACATCTTAAATATGAATCACGTTTACTTAGCTCTCTGGATTTTTATAGGAAAAGATTAGCATGATACGTAATGCTTTAACGATTGATGTTGAGGATTATTTCCAAGTATCAGCGTTTGATCCCTATATTTCGAGAAATGATTGGGATAGTATCCCCTGTCGTGTTGAGCGGAATATTGATCGGATTCTTTCATTGCTTGAAAAAAAAGGCATAAATGCGACTTTTTTTACTTTGGGCTGGATAGCTAAACGTTACCCATCGATGGTTCGGCGTATTGTAGAGAATGGTCATGAGTTAGCAAGCCATGGGTGTGATCATAATCGGGTTACAGAGTTAGGATCAAATGAGTTTTATAAAGATATCGCCGACAGTAAAAAAATACTTGAAGATATAAGTGGGTTCCCAGTTATTGGTTATCGAGCTCCCAGTTTCTCCATTAATAAGCAAAATTATTGGGCATTAAGCTTACTTGAAGAAGCAGGTTATCTCTATAGTTCAAGTATCTACCCAGTCCGTCACGATCATTATGGTATACCTGATGCCCCCCGCTTTGCTTTTTATCCCAACTCAGGAAAGTTACTCGAAGTACCCATTACGACAGTGAATTTATTGGGACGTAATATTCCAGTGGGAGGAGGTGGGTACTTTCGTTTGTGGCCGTACGCTGTTTCACGCTGGTTTATTCAAAGGGTAAATGAGAAAGATCAGCGTTCTGCCGTATTCTATTTTCACCCCTGGGAAATAGATCCTGATCAGCCTCGTCAAAAAGGTATAAATCTTAAAGTGCGCTTCCGGCACTACTTAAATCTAGATTTAATGGAGGAAAGACTGACTAACTTGCTCAATGATTTTGGTTGGGGAAGAATGGATCAAATTTTCTTGGAAAAGAATAGATGAGTTTTATCGATACTGCTTTACTTGAATCTATAAATAAAATTGCGGTAACAGATTCTATAAAGATATCTTTGTTGAACCCTGAGGTTGCTTCACTATGGGATGATTTTGTGGTCTCCTGTAAAGAAGCAACTTTCTTTCATCGAGCCGGATGGAAAAGTGTAATAGAGAATGCATTTGGCCACAAAACATGGTTCCTCTATGCGGAACGTGATCAGCAAATTATAGGTGTATTACCATTAGTAGAAATGAAGAGTCGCCTCTTTGGTCATTCACTTAGTTCGCTTCCTTTTTGTGTATATGGTGGTATTGCTGCGGTAGACGATCAGGCAAGAAAGTTACTTGATCAAGCTGCTCAGAAGTTGGTCATCCAATTAGCAGTTGACTATCTCGAATATCGCAACATTACCCCTTACCACTCTGATTGGGTAACCAAAGGACTCTATGTAACATTCAGAAAAGAAATCGATGTAGATGCTGAGAAAAATATGTTGGCTATACCTCGGAAGCAACGCGCAATGGTTAGAAAGGGTATTAAGAATAATCTGCAAGGTAGTATTGATACTGATATTGATCGGTTCTTTTATGCTTATTCGACTAGCGTTCATCGGTTAGGTACGCCTGTTTTCTCAAAAAAATATTTTCGATTGCTTAAATCTACTTTTGGAGAAGATTGTGAGTTATTGATTATCTCATTAAATCGTAAAGTAGTAAGTGCGGTTATGAGTTTCTATTTCCGAGATGAAGTGCTTCCTTATTATGGTGGTGGGATAGATGAAGCACGTGATTTGGCTGCAAATGATTTTATGTACTGGGAACTCATGCGTCGTTCTTGTGAAAGAAGAATCAGAGTATTTGATTTTGGAAGAAGCAAGCTTGATACAGGATCTTATAGCTTCAAAAAGAACTGGGGTTTCGAGCCTCAGCCACTTTACTACGAATATCAGCTCCATAAGGCCAAAGAAATGCCAGATCACAATCCACTTAATCCTAAGTATCGCTTCTTTATCCAGGCTTGGCAAAAGATGCCTTTAACACTTGCCAATTTTATTGGGCCACATATAGTAAAAAATCTAGGCTAGAGAAGAGCAATGCAAAATTTGCTTTATCTCACGCACCGTATACCATACCCTCCCAATAAAGGGGACAAGATTCGTTCCTATCATTTATTACAATACTTAAGAAAAAATTTTAGAGTTTATCTTGGAACATTTATTGATGATGAGCAGGACTGGCAGTATGTAGATCATGTGAATTCTTTATGTGAAGAGACCTGTTTTGTCAGGCTTGATCCACTATTAGCCAGAATGCGTAGTTTCATTTACTTATTCTCGCGTATGCCATTATCGCTACCTTATTATCGGAGCTCTAAGCTGAGTTCGTGGGTTAGCAATCAATTGTCAAGCGGAACGATCAAACATACAGTCGTTTTCTCTTCTGCGATGGCTCAGTATATTAGCGAAACAGACATCGCGTGTAGCGTAATTGATTTTGTAGATGTTGATTCTGATAAATGGAGTCAATATGCGTCGACTAAAGTGTGGCCTCAGAAATGGGTTTATCAGCGTGAGGCTGACTTGCTCCTTAAATATGAAAAATATGTCACTAAGAAATGTAGTTACGCTACCTTTGTTTCAGAGAAAGAGGCCGGTTTATTTAAGCAGTTATCTCCTGAAGTAGAGAATAAAATTACTTACTTTAATAACGGCGTTGATACCGAGTATTTCTCACCGAGTCAAAATTTTGCTAATCCCTATAAACCAGGCACTAAAGTCTTGGTGTTTACTGGAGCAATGGACTATTGGCCCAATGTCGATGCGGTGAGATGGTTTGCAGCTGAGCTATTTCCAGCGATACGTACAAAGATACCTGATCTGGAGTTTTACATCGTCGGCGCTAGACCTACAAAAACGGTATTGGAATTATCCGCTATTCCAGGGGTAGTAGTGACGGGGAGTGTCGATGATGTAAGACCTTATTTAGTATTCTCGGAAATTGCAATTGCGCCACTTCGGATAGCGCGAGGGATTCAAAACAAAGTACTTGAGGCGATGGCGATGGAAAAATTAGTTGTTGCTTCACCCCAAGCGCTGGAAGGTATTACTGCTATTCCCGGAATTGAACTATTTGTAGCAGATGGTGCTGAAGCATATATCGATCACGTGATCAGCTTATTAGAGAACCCCCGAATAGAAGCAGGGAAAGCAGCACGTCGCAGAGTAATAGAGGATTATAACTGGGATAAGAATCTATCTAGAATAGATCGTTTACTTCGGGTATCGAGTTAACACAAAATTCGATTCTTGCCATAGTGGCTAACAATTGATTACGAAATGAATACAATGATTTTACCTGAGGCGTCGAGAACTGTATCTTTAAAAGAATTAAAAGAATCGATTTATATCGTATTGATGGTTATCGTCGCCATATTCTTTATCTTTTATGAAGTCACTGAATCAATGGTATCAACCTGGATTCGATCTGAGACTTATGCACACGGTTTCTTAATTTTTCCATTTAGCCTGTATATGATCTGGAACAAGCGAGCAACACTCTCCGGTCTAGCTCATTATCCAGAGTTTAAATGGTTAATTGTTCTTGGTATCTTAGGGTTCGGGTGGTTGCTTGCTTCTCTTGCTAGCGTTCTTGTTGTTAAGCAACTTGCTTTAATTTTCATGATACCCGTAGCGATCTGTGCGATCATGGGCTTCAGATTTACATGGGCTATTGCATTTCCACTTGCCTATCTTTTCTTTGCTGTTCCTGTTGGTGAATCGTTAATACCCCCACTAATCGATTTTACTGCTAATTTTACAGTTAGCGCGCTACAACTAACCGGGGTACCTGTTTATCGAGAGGGTAATTTTTTTAGTATTCCAAGTGGGAATTGGTCTGTAGTAGAAGCTTGTAGTGGGTTACGTTATCTCATTGCATCAGTTACTTTGGGAACACTCTATGCCTACTTGACCTATCTTAGCTGGGTAAAACGATTAATTTTTATTATCTTTTCCGCTATTGTACCCATCATAGCCAATGGACTCCGAGCCTACTTGATTGTGATGACAGGACACTTGAGTGACATGACGTTAGCTGTAGGAGTTGATCATCTTATATATGGCTGGGTCTTTTTTGGTTTCGTGATGTTATTGCTGTTCTGGATGGGTTCATTTTGGCGGGAAGATGGGCCGGATGCACAGTACAAAAATCAGGAATCGATAACTGTGAATTCATTGGAGGCCAGCGCTTCACTAAAGTTAAAGTTGCTTGTAGCTTGTTTAGTCATCGCTTCACTAATAATTTGGCCTATTTATGGCAGGTATTTAGACGATCAGAAACAAGAAAAAGAAGCTGTTGATATTCGGCTCGTAGATCGACTAGGAAGATGGGTTCCGATTTCGCAGCCAATATCAAATTGGACTCCAATCTATGTTGGTCAACCAAGTAAGCATTATTACCATTTTAATTATAATAATCAGTTAGTTAGTGTGTATATCACATATTATCGTAATCAGAATGAAGATTCGGAACTTATTAATTACGCTAATCTACTGGTGGAAGAAATGGACCCAGTTTGGCGACAAATTGAAAAATCAAAATATACGCTATCAGTTAGTTCTAAAAAATTAGAAATAAGCCAACATCAACTGACTTCCCATCAATCTAAACTGTTAATTTGGAGATGGTACTGGTTGATTAATGAGCAAACAGCAAACCCTTATGTTGCTAAGGCTAATCTCGCTTTTAATAGAATATTAGGTTATGGCGATGACGGGGCTGAAATTATTTTAGCTGCCCCTTATGTTAATCGACCTGAAGAGGCAGCGATAGTATTGCAAAATTTTACGAATGATATGATGCCAGCGATCATCGAATCACTTCAATTAGCACGAGCTAACGATAGTAGATACTAACACATCTCTCTAATCAATATGATGACTCAGTCTATATCTCCCCCGCTTATTGCGCATGTTATTTATCATTTAGGTGTAGGTGGGCTGGAAAATGGTTTGGTTAATCTCATTAATCACCTTCCTCAAGATCGTTACCGACATGTCATCATTTGCCTCAAGGGCTATACTGATTTTTCTAAACGAATTAAAAGAAGCGATGTGGAAGTTTTTGATCTTAACAAGCCAGATGGGTTAAATTTTTCCTGGTATGTTAGCTTATATCGTTTACTGAGGCAGTTGAAACCCGATATCGTACACACACGTAATTTTTCTACATTGGAAGGGCAGATCGTTGCGGCCTTGGCAAGAATCAATGCACGTGTTCATGGAGAACATGGCAGAGATATCTTAGATCTTGAAGGAAAGAATCGTAAATATAATTTACTACGACAATCTATTCGTCCTTTAATTCATCGTTTTATTACTGTCAGTAAAGATTTGGAAAGATGGCTTATCAATACGATAAAAGTCGAGCCAGCTCATATCAAGCAAATTTATAACGGTGTTGATAACATACGATTCAGCCCTAGATCCAAGTCAAATTTAATTGCAATACCCAGTAATTTCATTACCGAGAATGCATTTGTCATTGGCAGTGTAGGGAGAATGGCTAAAGTAAAGGATTATCTTAGCCTGACTCAGGCTTTCTTACTACTAGTAGAACAAATTCCTCAAGCAAAAGATCATCTAAGACTTTTAATCGTCGGAGATGGCGAATCACGGAAAGAATGTATAGCGATGTTGCGTCAGGTAGATTTAGAAAATCTGGCCTGGTTACCAGGAGAACGTTCTGATGTATCAGAGCTAATGCAATTATTTGACGTTTTTGTTTTGCCATCGCTTGCCGAGGGGATTTCAAATACAATTTTAGAAGCAATGTCATGTGGATTGCCCGTTATAGCTACAAGTGTTGGTGGCAATGTGGAGCTTGTAATCAATTCACAAACTGGAAAATTAGTACCATCGGGTAACCCAGAAGCGCTTGCTACAGCGATATTGGAATATTATAACCATCGGGAAATGCTCATAAAGCATGGTCAGGCGGCTCGTCAATTAATCGAAACTAATTTCAGTATAGATACTATGGTTGCAGGCTATCTTGATGTTTACGATGAAATTATCAGTCGATAATTAGCATCTATCAATTAACAAAATTGGAAAAATTATAAATTAATCGGGAGAGATTGCTCGTATGTGCGGAATTGTAGGTATTTTTGACACGCAAGGTAAACGCGAAATCGACCGCCAGATAATTAATGAGCTGAATCAAACGCAAACTCATCGTGGTCCAGACGAGGGGGAACTCTATTTAGAGCCCGGTGTCGGATTTGGCCACCGGCGTTTATCGATAATGGATGTATCAAGTGGTCAACAACCCCTATTCAATGAGGATGGGAGTGTTGTCGTGATTTTTAATGGGGAAATTTATAACTATCAGGAGTTAGCAAAAGAGCTAGAAGCCCGTGGTCACCAATTTCGTACTCATTGCGATACCGAAGTGATCGTCCATGGGTGGGAAGAGTGGGGTGAGCAGTGTGTGGATAGATTTCGTGGTATGTTTGCTTTTGGTGTATGGGATCGCAATCAAGATACCTTATTTATTGCTCGAGATCGATTGGGGATTAAGCCACTATATTACGCATTATTAACAAATGGATTATTCATTTTCTCATCAGAACTCAAAGCGATTCATGCTCATCCAGAATTTGTTAAAGAATTCGATCATCTTGCGATTGAAGAATACTTTGCCTATGGTTATGTTCCAGAGCCTAGAACCATATATAAATATGCTCAAAAGCTCTCTCCTGGCTATTCGATAAAATTAACACAACACAATCGGCAGATACAACCCCGTCAATACTGGGATGTACCGTTTGCATCTCTTTCTGATGTGAGTGAACAGGTGATTGAACAGGAACTAATTACTCGTTTCCGAGAGGCAGTGGATATTCATTTGATGAGTGAAGTTCCACTAGGCGCGTTTTTGTCTGGAGGTGTCGATTCCAGTGCAGTTGTTGCAATGATGAGCGGTTTGATGAAGGAGCCGGTTAATACATGTTCGATTTCATTTGCTAATCCTAGCTTTGATGAATCTAAATATGCTCGAGAAGTAGCCCATCGCTACCATACAAAGCACTATGTAGATCAAGTTGAGCAGGATGATTTTGATTTAATTGATAAACTTGCTTTCCTATATGATGAACCGTTTGCTGACAGTTCGGCGATACCAACCTATCGCGTGTGCGAGCTTGCAAGAAAGCGAGTAACAGTTGCTTTATCAGGAGATGGCGGTGATGAAAATTTTGCGGGCTACCGTCGCTACCGCTGGCACATGTATGAAGAACAATTGAGATCGAGACTACCAATCGGATTACGAAAACCATTATTTGGCTTACTAGGAAGACTTTATCCTAAAGCAGATTGGGCTCCAAAGTTTCTTCGTGCCAGGGCAACCTTTGAGGCACTCGCACGTGATTCAATCGAGGGTTATTTCCATAGTGTTTCGATTATGGACGATAACATGCGTGATCAACTCTTTAGTCGCGATTTGAAAAAGAGTTTAAATGGCTATCATGCCGCTGAAATTTTACGTCATCATGCTGATAAGAGCCCAACACAAGATCCGCTATCTCTTATTCAATATTTGGATATGAAGACTTATCTTGTAGGGGATATCTTAACCAAGGTTGACCGAGCCAGTATGGCGCATTCATTAGAAGTGAGAGTGCCCTTATTGGACCATAAATTGGTTGAATGGATATCGGGATTACCTGCTTCGATGAAATTATCGAATAATCAAGGAAAATATATTTTCAAGAAAGCACTTGAACCCTATCTTCCAAACGATGTGCTTTATCGCAACAAAATGGGTTTCTCTGTTCCCTTGGCAGAGTGGTTTAGAAAAAGCTTACGTAATCGAGTGAGAGAATCATTACTGGGTAAAACATTGGCCGAAACTGAGCTGTTTAATATGGATTTTATTGAGAAAATGATTGATCAGCATCAATCAGGAAGAAGGGACTATAGCGCTCCGTTATGGACATTATTGATGTTTGAATCCTTTTTGCGGAGTGTTCACAACAAAGCATAAATGTAATTCGGACTTGGCTGAGGATGCTCTAGATTATTATTTAAGCACTACTCGCTGAATAAGCTCCGTCAGGGGGACTGGACGTCCAACAAAATATCCTTGAATCACATCACAGCCTAACTGCTTAAGTCGTTCATAAGTCTGATCATCTTCTACCCCTTCAGCGACAACGATTAAATTGAGTTGGTGACCCAAGCTAATCATCGAATCTACAATTCGCTCATGAGTCGGTGATGTTAGCATGTCTTTTACAAACATCATGTCAATTTTGATTTCATCAAGGGGTAAATTTAATAAGCGCGCCATTGAGGAAAAACCAGTACCAAAATCATCCATGGCTAATTTTAATCCTAGCGCTTTTAGTTCATGCAAAATTTCAAGTGAACCCGGCTTGTCTTCCATGATAGCTGATTCAGTTAACTCAATCATGATTTTATCTGGCGGGACTTTCCATATTTCGATCCCTTGCATAACAAGATCGGGTAATTCAGGATCAAGCAGATTGTCAGCAGAGAAATTAATAGAGACACCCGCATCAAGCCCTGCATTTCTGTAGGAGGCACAATGCCTCAGCGCGGTATTAAGAACCCAAAGCGTAAGTTTACCCATCAGTTCTGTTCCCTCAGCGAGTTTAATAAACTGATCAGGTTGAATTAACCCTTTTTGCGGATGGTTCCAACGAATAAGCGCTTCAGTTGATATAATTTTTTCAGTCACCACATCAATTTGTGGCTGATAGTATAAAATAAGTTCTCCTTCTTCGATGGCATGTCCAAGATCTGACCAAAGATCAATGCCAAGAAGAATCGTATCTTCTTCTTCTTTTTCATAAACCTTGATAAGGTTATGCTCAAATTTGGCTTGCTGCAATGCTGACCCCGCATTGCCAAGGAGTAGGTTTAATTCATTATTGCATAAATCGTTGAATGCGATACCTATGCGTGGAAATAGCACAATGAGTCGCTCACCTAATGGAAAACGTTGCTGAAAAATTCGCAAAATTTTGTGTGCAGCTAATAGAGCATGACTTTCTGAGGGAAGCTGAGTTAGTAAGCAGCAAATTTGGTGGCGACCAGTTATTCCAACAATATCATTGGAATGTAGCGTATTACTGATGAGATCGAACGCTTGTTGTAAGATATTATCAATCGGAAAAAAACCGACTGCACTTTCGAGTGCAGGTAATTTTTCGAAATCAATCACTAGTAAGGCTTTTTTTTGGCTGATATGAGCTGGATCATGCAATGCTTTAAATGTTTTGCTTAGAAAATCTCGGTAAGTTATGGCAATCATGAGGAAAATAAATAGGTGTATTTATCGACTCATTTACTATAGATAATATTGGCTAACATCAATATTAAAGGCGCCTAGTGGTAAATCTCTTACGATTTCATAGGGAGCCCCGCTTGGCCCAGGCTTAGTTGATTTTAAGTCAAGTTCAAATGGCTTCTCATAGGGTTGTTTCTTCGCATCCAATATAACCATCACTTTTGGATGAAATCGTTGAGAACGATTATGCGTTAGAATGATCGCAACTTCGCGAGAATTGAGCTCAACGAGTGAACCGACAGGAAACATTCCAATACAATGGGAGAACTGTTCTACGAGTGTAGAGTTAAGTCCGCTGCGAGCGCTATTTTTAAGTTCAATGATGATCTGGAAAGGTTTCAACCCTTTAATACCTGATCGGGCAGCGGTGAGATCCTCATAACTATCTATAATCGCAGCCATACGTGCAAAATTATGGAGTTGATTGGCAGTTAGTCGTCTTGGATAACCACCGCCATTTTCACGTTCGTGGTGCTGTGAAACTATTTTTGTGACTGCTTCAGAAATGTTAGGTGTTTTAGCCAGAATAGCCTCGCCGTTTTCAACATGCTTCTGCATAATTTCTTGTTCTGCTGCAGCGAGGGAAGTATTTTTCTTAAGAATTTCTGGAGGTAGATGAAGTTTACCAATATCCATGAGTAAGCCTCCCAGGCCAAGCTCAGATAGTTCTTCTCGTGGGAGGCCGAGATGACGACCAAAGGCAAGTAGCAGTACAGAAACTTTAAGGGCGTTATCATACAATGCTTGTTTTGAACGTTTAAGGCGCGAGAGTAGGAGTAACGCATCTGCATTTCGTAAAACGCTTTCTCGCAGCGATTCAACAGCGATCTGAGCAGCGAAAATATCTAGTTGCGTGTTGTGTTCGATACATTCAAAAATTTCTTCGATGAGCGTAATCGTTGTATCGTATGCCTTTTGTGCAGCTGGCAATTCTTTTTCGGCGGTACAGCGATCAGAGTAGGTTTCTTTACCATGAAAGGGAGTAGCAGTTATTATTTGACTGCTATTTTTGTTAGCTCCTCGGGCTGAATAATTTGTAATAGCTTTAGGGTCACTTTTATCGATATCAACGAAAACGTAGTTACAATAGCGAGCTAACTCAGTAATGTCTTCGACAGATTTGATCAAGATACCTTGAATGAGATAAGGCGTCTCAAGCCAGGGCCTATCGAGGGCACTAACAAACATACCTAATTTTAATTGATTGACAGCTATCTCTATTCTCTTCATCAGAACAATTCTAGAGGGTTCTAACTTGGTCGAGTCTTGGAAAAGAGATATTTTTTTATGTGATTTATGCCTTCCAAGTAAAGCGATTGAGTTAGAAAAAAGGATTTATGAAGTTTAGCTGGTAGTTAATTAAGTTAGTGTTCCAAAGCGCTATTATTTTATTCCCATTCAATTGTAGCAGGGGGTTTGCCGGAGATATCGTAAACGACTCGATTAATGCCACGAACTTCATTGATGATTCGATTTGAGATTTTACTAAGCAATGTGTAAGGGAGCTCGGCCCAATGAGCTGTCATGAAATCTTGTGTATGCACAGCACGAAGTGCGATTACATATTCGTAGCTACGACCATCGCCCATGACGCCGACAGATTTAACGGGTAAAAAAACAGCGAAAGCTTGAGATGTCCTTTCATACCACCCTGAAATTCTAAGTTCTTCAATAAAGATTGCATCAGCGCGCCTTAGCAATTCTGCAAATTCGTGTTTCACTTCGCCAAGGATTCTAACGCCCATCCCAGGGCCTGGAAAAGGGTGGCGATAGACCATATCATGAGGAAGCCCTAAGGCGATACCTAACTCACGTACTTCGTCTTTAAATAGCTCGCGTAAAGGTTCGAGCAATTTTAAATGAAGCGTTTCAGGTAACCCGCCAACATTATGGTGGGATTTAATGGTGTGTGCTTTTTTTGTTTTGCTATCAGCGGATTCAATGACATCAGGGTAGATGGTACCTTGCGCTAACCACTTTGCGTCAACCAGTTTTTCAGCTTCACGTTGGAAAATTTCAACAAATTCTTTCCCAATAATTTTACGTTTTTGTTCTGGGTCAGTAATGCCATGAAGTTTTGAAAGAAATTGTTGGCTTGCATCGATATGCACTACTTTGGCGTGGAGGTGCTTAGAGAAAACGTCCATTACTTGCTCTGCTTCATTTAAACGGAGTAGCCCATTATCAACAAAAACACAGGTCAGTTGATCACCAATGGCCCGATGAATGAGCGCAGCAGCAACAGCAGAGTCTACCCCGCCGGATAAACCGAGTATAACTTTCTCGTTTCCTACTTTGATGTGTATGCGACTAACCGATTCTTCGATATAGTCTGGCATGTTCCAATCATAGCCAGCTGCACAGATATCATGTGTAAAATGCTCAATTATGGCCTTTCCTTGAAGGGTATGCGTTACTTCCGGATGAAATTGTAAGCCATAAAATCTTCTCTTTTCATCCGCCATTGCTGCAATGGGTGTGGCAGGATTGTCAGCAATAATTCTAAAGTTTGCAGGTAAGTGAGTGACGCTGTCCCCATGACTCATCCAAACATCAAGTAGTGTTTCTCCGCTTGAGCTAATTCGATCATGTAATCCCGCAAAAAGTGGGCAATCTTGAATAGTAAGTTCTGCGTAACCAAATTCACGTTTTGCAGCTGATTCAACAGCACCACCGAGTTGTGCTGCCATGACTTGCATGCCATAACAGATACCGAGTACGGGAACGTCAAGCTCAAATACGATTTGAGGAGCACGGGGAGCGTCTTCGATAAAAACGGATGCAGGTCCCCCGGATAGAATAATACCAATAGGGGAGAACGCTTTAATAAAATCAGCGCTTACATCATAAGGATGTAATTCACAATACACGTTGGTTTCCCGGATACGGCGAGCAATCAACTGGGTGTACTGAGACCCAAAATCCAAGATAAGGATTTTATGGTGCATAGATGACTTTCTTATTATTCGACGTGATAATTAGGAGCTTCTTTGGTAATTTGTACATCGTGCACATGCGATTCACGAATTCCTGCCGAAGTAATTTCGATAAATTCAGCTTTAGCATGAACTTCATTGATGGTTTTACAACCGAGGTAACCCATGCTTGAGCGAACACCACCGACAAGTTGATGGATAACGGCCACAATTGATCCTTTATAAGGGACCCTTCCTTCAACGCCTTCTGGAACCAATTTGTTTGCTTCAGTTTGCTTGTGATCTTGAAAATAACGATCACTTGATCCTTGTTGCATGGCCGAAAGTGACCCCATGCCTCGATAGCTTTTATAAGATCGGCCTTGATATAACTCGATTTCTCCAGGAGATTCTTCAGTGCCAGCAAAAAGACCGCCAAGCATGACAGCGCTTGCGCCTGCAGCAATGGCTTTGGCAATATCCCCTGAGTAACGAATGCCACCATCAGCAATTGCAGGTACGCCGGTACCAATGAGTGCGTTAGCAACATTGTCAATCGCTGTGATTTGTGGGACACCTACACCGGCAACAATACGGGTAGTACAAATTGATCCAGGCCCAATGCCTACTTTGACGGCATCAGCGCCATGATCAATTAATGCTTTTGCTGCTGTTGCGGTAGCGACGTTACCTCCAATCACTTGGGTAGATGGAAATTGTTTTTTAACCCAGCGTATCTGATCGAGCACACTTTGAGAATGGCCATGGGCCGTATCGACGATCAATACGTCGACACCGGCTTCGATTAAGGCTTCAGCTCTTTCTTTACTGCCTTCTCCAACGCCTACTGCAGCACCGACACGCAAACGTTCTTGATTATCTTTGCTGGCATCGGGGTGTTCAGTTGTTTTGGTAATGTCTTTTACCGTAATCAGGCCTTTTAATTCATATTGATCATTGATGATCAATACTCTTTCTAAACGATATTTATGAAGAAGTGCAAGCGCTTCTTCTCTTGAAGATCCTTCTTTTACCGTAACAAGGCGTTTCTTGGGTGTCATGATATTTTTGATCGGTTGATCTAAATTCGTTTCAAAACGAAGATCGCGATTTGTAACAATGCCAACCACTTTAGAATTTTCTACGACAGGAAGTCCGGAAATTTTATGCTGCTGGATTAATTCAAGCACGCCACGCACAGTCATGCTCGGTGGAATCGTAATCGGTTCAGAGACGATCCCACTTTCAAAGCGTTTTACTTTTGCAACATGTGCCGCTTGTACATTGATGGGCATATTTTTATGGATGATGCCAATACCGCCTTCTTGCGCAATGGCAATGGCGAGCCTGGCTTCTGTCACAGTATCCATGGCAGCTGAAACAAGCGGCAGCTTGAGTTTTATGGTGCGTGTAAGCTGTGTCGTTAGATTGACGTCGCGTGGCAGTATGACAGAATGTGCTGGAACTAATAATACATCATCAAAGGTTAGAGCTTTTTGAATCAGTCGCATGATAATAACGCTTCGTTACAAAGCGTTATTATAACGAAATCAGCCTTTTATCGGTAAGGAAAATGAGGGTTGGCAAATTTTGTTTTCCAATGCACACGCCTGCTTAAATCTAAATGAAAAAACGTTCTGATAGGAACGTTGAATTATAAGTTAAAGATAATTAGCTTTAATGCAAGTGATCTGTCAGAAAAATCATGGGCAGGAAAAGATGGCACTTATTTGTTGTAAGCGCACTGCTAAGTAAAAATTGACTAAATCATGCCATAATTGGTTACAATTTTTTCGATTGCCCATTTGCTAGTAACAAAATCATGCAGGAATCAATCCATATTGTTTGCCCTCACTGTGATGCAATTAATCGTATTGTTGAGCATCGCTTGAGCGATAAGCCTAACTGTGGCAAATGTCACAGTCCTTTATTTGAAGAACAACCTCTTGAATTATCTGCCGCACGATTTCTTAAACATGTCAACCAAAATGATATTCCGCTGCTGGTTGATTTTTGGGCACCTTGGTGTGGACCCTGCAAAATGATGGCGCCTCACTTTGCACAAGCAGCAGCTCAACTGGAACCACGCATTCGTCTGGTTAAAGTCAATACGGAAATTGAGCAGGTGTTGGGGGCGCAATATGGTATTCGCAGTATTCCTACGCTCGTTCTTTTTAGCCGAGGTCGGGAAATAGTTCGTCAGTCGGGAGCAATGGGGGCTACTGATATTGTAAGATGGGCGCTAAGCCATTGCTCCAGATAAAAATATTGCTAACGGATCGGTGTTATGTGGGCGCCTGAATATTTTACGTATTTATCTGTCCAACGCCTTGAAAGCCTTAATATTCCAGCGGAAGCGATCGCTCAACGTATTGAGCAGTTACCTCAGGCTGCTAAGCAATCTCATGTTTGGAATGCACCCAAGCGCGTCATCATGCCGGATCAGCGCTTGCCTATCAAATAGCGCAACGGCAGCAAATCGGCTTCCCAATCAAACGCTAGTAATTAAAAATGCTGGTTTGTATTTTCTCAATAACCATAAAAAAAAAGGATAGCACCATGTCGAAATTACCTGTACGTAGCCGAATTTATCAAAATCATCACTTCGATAGCACGCGCTGGGATTATTTCGAGCCACGGTCGACTGATATTATTGTAGCCACCTCTTATAAAGCGGGGACTACCTGGACGCAGGCTATTGTAGCGCACTTGCTTTTTCAGGATGGCAATTTTCCCGCGCCGCCGACTGAAATGTCACCCTGGCTCGATATGCGTATCATGCCGTTGGAAATTATCTTGAATCGTCTAAAAGCCCAAGAACATCGGCGCTTTATCAAAACACACCTGCCTTTAGATGGGATGATTTACCATCCGCACTTTAAATATCTCTATATTGCTCGAGATCCAAGGGATGTATTCATGTCGCTCTGGAATCACTACACGGGTATGAAAGAAGAAATTTTTATGCTAATGAATGGTTTGCCTGGACGAGTTGGGGAAGAATTACCTCATCCACCGGAGAGCATCCATACCTTCTGGCAAAATTGGATAACTCGCGGTGGTTTTGTTTGGGAAAACGACGGCTGGCCGTACTGGTCTCATCTTTCCAATGTGCAATCGTGGTGGAATTTTCGGCATTTACCCAATATTCAATTATTTCATTATAGCGATATGCTGGAAAATACCGAGCGTGAAATACGCAGAATGGCTGAGTTCCTTGAGATTGAAGTCCCTGAGGATGCCTGGCCACGGATTGTGAAAGCAGTTTCTTTCAATGAAATGAAACGTGAAGGCGAGAAATATGCACCCAGTGGTGGACATCTTTGGAAAGGTGGTGCGCAAGCCTTTCTTTACAAGGGCAGTAATGGCCGCTGGCGTGACGTGTTATCGGAGCCAGAATTGATGCTTTATGATCAAGCCTGCAAGCGAACATTGAGTGCAGATTGTCGAGCGTGGTTGGAAAGTGGGAGAGGAGTAATATAATTTTTTTCGTAACGATGATCTCGTTGTTCAATTAGAAATTAAAGCTGCTAAGTGTGGATTACTCGCTCCTCAGCGCATCGATTGGATTTAGGCGTGCTGCTTGAATCGCTGGAAAGACACCAGCAATCAGCCCAATCAAAGTGGAGATGCCAAGCGCGATACTCACAAACTGCCAGGGAATGTTGACTGGTAAAGCACTGACGAAGATTTTAAGCAGAAAAGCGATACTCGTGCCAATAGCAAGACCTGCTAGGCCGCCGATTGTTGAAAGAATGGTCGATTCCAGGAGAAACAACGTTCTAATACGAGCTCGCGTAGCACCGAGTGCGTTGAGTAGACCGATTTCAGTGATGCGTTCTGTGACGGTAATATGCATGAGGGTGACCATGCCAACTGCACCCACCAGTAATGAAATTCCACCGAGTGCAGCGACCGCGAACGTGAGTACTTTTAAAACCGTAGAAAGCGTATTTAACATTTGTTTTTGCGGCGTGATGGTGAAATCTTCTCTGCCATGACGCTCGATGAGAATACGTTGTAAATCTTCGGTAACGAGGTTAACAGGAAATTCCGGAGGATAAACTGCTTGGATTTCCATCACACCTTCGCGATTGAAGACTTCTAGTGCGCGTGCAGTAGGGATAAACACTGTATCGTCCAAATCAAAGCCAAGTACTTGCCCTTTTGCGGTCATGACGCCGATCACACGAAAGCGTGAGCTACCTACTTGCAGAATGGCACCTAGTGGATTCATGGCTCCAAATAATTCCTGATGGACTTTAGCACCGAGTACAGCAAAAGCGCGTGGATTGCGGGGGTCGTCGGCAGGCAAATACTGACCGATCGCTACATTCATATTAAACGCTTTATCGAAATCGGGCCCTTGCCCATAAACAGTTACTCGGCGGCTAAGTCCTTCTGCACGGACTTCTGCATTGCCAAATACCGTTGCATTAATGTACTGGATATAGCGCGATGTTTTCAAAGCAAGTGCATCTTCGATCGTGAGGATGCGTGCACTGCCAATTGAACCGACAGAGCCGCCATGTGCGCGAATTTTTCCGGGAGTAATGTTGAGAATATTGGTGCCAAATTGTGTAAATTCGGAAAGTACAAAACGCTGAATACCTTCACCAATCGAAGTCAGTAGCAAAACAGCGGCTATACCAATCGCGATACCGGATGCAGATAAGATCGTACGGCCGCGATGGGCTGATAGCGCATAAAGGGCAAACTGAAGCGATTCGATGAAATTCATTTGCTACCGAGCGCTTTTACTGGATCAAGGCGCGATGCGCGAATGGCTGGCAAAATACCTGCAATGATGCCGGTTCCAATCGCGACAATAATACCAGCAATGCAGGCCCAGACCGGTGGCCAGGCTGGTAGAAGTGGGTAAGCTATTCGTATCAATAGGCTACCGAATTGGCCTAAAATGAAACCAATGATTGCACCAACCATTGACAGCCAAGTGGCTTCAGCCAGAAACAGATAGCGAATATCGTGTGATTGAGCGCCAATTGCTTTAAATAATCCGATCTCAGCTGTGCGTTGACTGACTGAAACCAGCATGACATTCATGACAAGTATGCCTGCAACCGCTAAACTGATGGCAGCAATACCAGCAACACCGAGTGTCAGGGCATTAAGAATGCGGTCAAAGGTTGATAATACGGCGTCTTGGGTAATAACTGTGACATCATCTTCGCCATCATGGCGTTGAATGAGCATTTCTTGTATCGCTTGCTTAGTGGTTGGGATATCGCTACGGTTCCTGACTTCAATCAAAATACGAAACAGTGAAGTAGTATTAAATAGCGCCTGAGCCTGATAAATCGGGATGATCACAATTTCGTCGGAATTAAACCCCATGGTTTCTCCCTGACTTGTCAATACGCCGGAGACGATAAATCGTCGATCAGCCAACCGAACTCTTTGACCAACGGCACTACCATCCGGGAAAAATTCTTTGGCGAGCTTAGCGCCCAATACAATTTGTGCATTATTCTCAGAACCTTGATTGAGGAACCCGCCTTGAGCAAGTTCCATATGGCGAATCGGCAATAGATCGACCGTACTGCCCAACACCGTGACTTCGCGTAACCGGCTCGCACCCGCAAGTTCCGCAGCGCCGACATTAAGCGGTGCATAGCGTCGAATTTGGGGTATGTATCCTAACCAACGTGCATCCTCTAAGGTCAGTTCACGGGGTGTTTGCCCCATGGCAGCACCAGGAAAACTACCTGCTGTTTCGGCCCGGCCGGGTAGAACGATAATTAGGTTGGTTCCAATCGAAGAAAATTGTTGAATGACATAACGTCGTGCACCGTCTCCTAGTGCGGTCAAAACGATAACAGCGGCTACTCCCAAAGCCATAGCGAGAACGATAAGAAACGAACGAGTCGGGTAGCTTTTTAGCGTATTCAACGAAAATTGTAGAATATCGGTGAGCTTCATCGTTCGTCAGTGACGATACTACCGTCGCGCATGGCGATGCGGCGGTGTGCGCGTAATCCAAGTTCGCGATCATGCGTGACGATGATCAGCGTCGTTCCGCTGTGGTGGAGATTTTCCAGCAAGGTGATGACTTCTGATCCAATACGGTGATCGAGATTACCAGTTGGCTCGTCTGCCAATAATGCAGTAGGTTGCAGAATGGTGGCGCGTGCAATTGCAACACGCTGCCGCTGACCACCCGATAACTCTGCAGGACGATGGTGTGCGCGCTCAACTAAATTAAATGCTAGCAAAGCAGCTTCAACGCGCTGCTTACGTTCACTGGGGGCAATACCCGCAAGAATCAGAGGTAGTTCGATATTTTCAGCAGCAGTCAGTCGTGGAATAAGGTGGAATGACTGAAATACAAAGCCAATTTTGTCTCGACGAACTTGAGCCTGCTCTGATTCGGATAAATCGGTAACATCACTACCATCTAAAAGATATCGCCCGCTATTGGGGCGATCGAGTAGTCCAATCACATTGAGTAACGTCGATTTTCCCGAGCCGGAGGGCCCCATAATGGAAACATATTCGCCGGCAATAATTTTTAAATTAATCTGATTCAGCGCATGAATTGTTTGATCACCCATCTGAAAAGTACGACAGATACCTAAAAGTTCGATCACGATGGCGGGCCTTTGGGTTTGACTTGAATACCGGGGGTAATCGTTTCGATATCGGAAGCGATTAATACTTGATCACCTACTTGTAAGCCGCTGATGACTTCTGTATACGCCCAGTTTGAAAGCCCGATTTCTAGAATACATTCTTCAAGTCGATTTTGAAGACCTAATACCCATACTTTATTGCGCTGGCGGATTGCTTGGGTTGGAATTCGTAACACTTGCTCGCGTTGGTCAGTAATGATTTCAACATCTGCGCTGTAACCTACTAACAACGCTTGAGTTGAGTTTTCTACAAAATTGACTTCAACATCAACAGTTCTCGCTTGTTTCTCAATCTCTGTTACATAAGGGGCGATACGCCGGACTATACCAGCAAATGTTTGACTAGTTAATGCATCGAGTGTAATACGTGCCTTTTGTCCAATCGCAAGCTTGGGCGCATCAATTTCATCCATGGGTGCACTGACATAAAGACATGAGTCATCGATTAAATCGATTGCAGGCGGCGTTGGAATACCAGGAGGAGATGGGGTTGTATACTCACCGAGTTCTCCGGTTACCTGAGCAATGACACCCGAAAAAGGTGCATTGAGCAGGGTGCGGTTAAGATTGGCTTGAGTTACCTCAAGTTGTGCTTGAGCACGCTTCACATCTGCGGTCGCAGCGGCACAGCTGGCTTGTTGCGCCGCCGCATTTGCCTCGGCATCTTCGGCGCGCTGTGAACTGACAAAGCCTTTTGCAACGAGCTGCTGGGTTCGTTTGGATTCTCGTTGTGCATTATTAGCGATAATACAACTTTCCCGCTGACGACTCTCGGTTGTGACCAGTTGCTGCGTTGCAAGCTCATGTTGTGCAGTAAGATCAGCGTTCCAAAGTTCCAGTAAACGCTGCCCCTGGACAACGCGTTCCCCTTCTTTTACTAAAAGCTTAACAATCTGACCACCTGCAGCAGGTGCTAGTTTTGCCCGTCGGCAAGCTTTAATCGTCCCAGCTCGAGTATTGACGACAATAGCCTCCACGGTACCAAGAGCGGCAGTTGCAAACTCTACTTCGATCGGTGGTTTGCGTGACACATGCCAACCGATATAGCTCACGACCGAGATTGTAATAAGAATGATTAGTGAACGGCTGATAATTTTATTTTTTTGCATGATGAGGATATGTAAGGCCTAAGCATGTAGCCCGTCTGATGATCGATATTTTAGATTAAATCGGAGTGTCTAGAGTTGCGCGCGGTGGTGGCGCTTATGCCAGGCATGAATAACATAAAACCGCCAAACCAGTCGAACTAAAAAATAGCCGGTGATGGCAAGTAATGATGCAAGCAAGACCAATCCGATGATCAACGGCTTTCCAAAAGAGGTGAGCCAAGTCACGACAGCCGGCATCCATTCAGAAAAGGGTTTGTCAGCTAAATTAAGTTCCAATGGTGGAAGATTATTCATGCCATTATCGATAAAAAAACTGCCCAGTAAGTATGCAACCCAATAGAGCGGTAGAATCGTAAATGGATTTGAATAGAGTGTTGTCAAAGCAGCAACCGGTAAATTCACTTTAAAGGTGATGGAAAATAAAGCGGCAAAGAAGAATTGAACTGGGTTGCTACCAGGAATGAGTCCCGCGAATAAACCGGCAGCGAAGCCACCTGCCACCGAACGACGATGTAAGTGCCACAAATTATGATGATGCAACAGTTCGCCAAAAAAATTGATAAATCGATTCTGTCGAATACTTTCGTGAGAAGGGAGATATTTTTTAAAAATTTTTCGAAACACAGGTATATTTTCTCGAAATACTATGCACTATGGAGTATCAAAAATAAATTTTGTTTCATACTAACGATTAATCGAGTAATGTTCCCATCATATTGCAGCTAAACGTTGTAAAAAAATAATATACAGCAATTTATATACATAATTTGAAGGTGGTTTATGACTGAAGCGACTGACCTAGGCACAATCTCTATTTTTCAAATGCCCTACATTTTAGCAAATCGTAAACAACCTGCTGAGATAAAGGATACAAGGCCTACTGAAACGGAATATGGCGTGCTTGATCCGAAAACATTTGATGCCGTCGAAGTGGATGCACTATTTGAGGGAATGAATCATGCTGAGACTCAAATCGGTCAGGCTGTCTTGTATCGTTCTTTAGCTCGACCTACACATCATGCTGAGCTGCTTCAAAAAAAGCATGAAGCGTTGCGAGAATTAGCGATAAATCCCTTGTTACTGGCCGCTTATGAGCAGTATATTAAGAAAATGGTTGATGGAGAAGAAGCGCTTTACCATTTGCTGTATGGCGAGTTTTTGGGTGGATTCACTACAGATCACCCTAAGAATAGAGCTGGGAAACTTGAATTTGGAGGGTATGGTTATCGACAGTTCATTGATGGAACTGAATTCGCTGTCGATCTGGTAGAAGACGCTCGTGAACTACCGCTGACACAAAGTTCCTATTTGCAGGAATTACTTCAGGCAATTCGTGATTTCGAGGGTTCAAAAATTTATGCGCTGATGCATGGCCCTTTTTACGTCATCGATGGCAAATTTAAAACTAAAGCTGAAAAATCGCCTTATTTACCGATTCCTCGATTCCGGCCGTCGATGTTCAAGTGGTTGCCAAATCTGATTTTTGTTCTGATTGTGAGTGGCTTGCTTTATTTCTTCGAGAATATGTTGGTGGAATTGGGTGCCAATTATATTGGATACGGTATTTTAATACTGATGGTGCCAATTTTTCCGATCATTGCACAGGCTGTAAGTTCTTCAGACCGGGATTCTGTTATTTATCCATTACAGAAGCTTTTTCGACAAAGCTCGGAGCTAGCAAAGGCGATGGAGGCGTTTGGCATGCTCGATGAACTTTTATCGCTGCATCGCTATGCCAAGGCACCTCATCATGAGATGGTTTTGCCTGAGATTATGTCCGCTAGTCAACATACGCTGATAGCAATACAAGCTAGAAATCCTTTGCTCATGAACACTAATACTCATTATGTAGCGAATGATGTGAAACTGGATGCGGCAAACCGTTTATTGATTATTACAGGCCCCAATAGTGGTGGTAAAACGGCTTATTGCAAAATGATCGTGCAGCTTCAGCTATTAGGGCAAGCTGGAAGTTATGTACCGGCAGCCGTTGCACGTATAGTGCCTGCCGAGCACATTTTTTACCAAGTACCTGACCCAGGGAAGTTAGAGGAAGGAATGGGTCGATTTGCACATGAGTTGAAACAGACCCGTGAGATTTTTTTCAATTCGACATCACTTAGCTTGGTTATTTTGGATGAATTGGCAGAGGGGACGACGTTTGAAGAGAAAATGACGTTGTCTGAATATGTTTTAAAGGGATTTCATCAATTGGGTGCATCAACGCTATTAGTGACACATAATCATGAACTCTGTGAGCGGTTACTCAGTGAAGGAATTGGAAGTTATCTGCAAGTGGAATTTTTGCAAGGTGAACCGACTCATCGATTAATTCCCGGTATTTCGCGAGTCAGTCATGCTGACCGCGTTGCCAGTGCAATTGGATTTAGCAAAGCCGATGTGGAAAAACATCTTGAATCTTTAAAAGCCTGACGATGTTTGTGGATAATATTCTATTTGCCACTTTTGTAAGAATATTGATAGACGTATTTGCCATACCCATAACCAGGACGTGAAGTGAGCTCTGGCAAATCGTTAAATACAATACCTTTTAAATTAACACCTGCTTGGATCAGTCTTTTAGTACTTTGCTCCAATTCTCTTGCGGGATGCTGTCCTGCTTTGATGACCATCAGCGTGGCACCAGCCAGGCGACCGATTACGGCAGCATCTGTAACAGCAAGAATAGGCGGAGAATCAATGATGACTAAATCATATTGTTTACTAAGTTTATCTAGAATATTTGTGAAACGCTCATGCAGCAATAATTCGGACGGATTGGGTGGTATAGCCCCCGTTGCAATGAAGTCAAAATGTGCATCCTCGATGGGGTGAATGGCTTCTTCTAGACTAATCGAATCAAAAATAAGCTCGGATAAACCATTTTCTCGATTAACACCGAGCACTTTATTGATGTAGCCTCGGCGCATATCGCCATCAATGAGCAGCAGTTTTTTACCTGCATCAGCCATAACGACAGCTAAATTGACGGAAACGAAGGTTTTACCAATACCGGGACTGGGTCCAGTTATCATAATGATATTATTTTGTGCTTCGAGGAAGGCAAAGTGCAGGGTTGTTCTTAAGCTGCGCAAGCTCTCTACGGCGATATCCTCTTTGTTTTCGAGCGCAAGAATAACCGGTGAAGCCAAACTATTTGCTTGATTGCGCTTCAACTTGTTACTGAGTACTTTTTGGAGCTTGCTATGCGGTATCGTTGCATATACCGGTGTATTAAGTAGCTTCTCAATTAAATCAGGATCTTCAATACCACGATTAAGGGATTTTCGGATTAATGCAGTAATAATTCCAAATATAGTTCCTAAAACGAGTGCAATACCCATAATCAACACTTTTCTGGGTCTAATCGGCTCATCCGGCAGAATGGCGTAATCAATAATTCTAACGTTTCCAATGGTTCCTGCTTTTGCAATACGTAATGTTTGAGCGTTGTTAAGTAGCGTCGTATATAACTCAGTACTGACCTTTACATCTCTGGATAATTTTAGGATGGCCTGTTGCGTTTCAGGCAGAGTTTCTATTTTTTTATCTTGTGTGCTGATTTGGCCTTGTAGCCTTGCGATTTGTTTATCGATTGCAATAATATGAGGATGTGATTCAGTAAACCGTTGCCTGAGTTCATCGCGTTTCTGCTGCAAAATAGTTGTTTGTGTTTTTAGTTCAACGGAGTTTTTGAGAATGTTCTGCATCTCAAGGTTCAAATCGACAGAGCCTTTTCGGGTACGATATTCGTTTAAGGCTGTTGTCGCAGCATCCAATTGATCTTTTAGAATTGGCAACTGTTTCTCGAGAAACTCCAGGGTTTTTTGTGATTCGGCTGATTTCTGGTCAACATTTTGTTGAACATAGATGTTGGCAATTTCATTTAAAATGCTAACTGCTGTGTCAGGTAGAGATGACTCTACAGTCAATTCAAGCATACCTGTATTTTTGCCTTTTTCGGCAATCGAAATTCTTTCTTTGAGTTGGCGGATTGCTTGATTCTCAGATTGACGTACGATGGTGAAGTGCGTATCAGGTCGTGATTTCAACAATGAAACAAAAATGGCAATGGGTTGGGAATAGCCTTCGATTTGCTTATTCGCGAGCTTGCCTACCTCTCCTTCCAGAATGATCGCATCCTTATAGAATAGTTTGAAAAAACCTTCTTGATCCGTCTTTAAAGTGAATTCTTCATCTTCTAAAGCGAGAGGAACAATGAAGGTTTCAACCTGGATCATTTCTCCACCCCAAGCATATTGCGCTAATCCAAAGAGTGGATTTGAGACGCTACCATCTTGATTTCTATTTTGAAACTGTCGAGCAATGGCCTCTCCTACGACTGGGAAATATTGGGGTCTAGCCATCACATCGAGATGTAAGCTTTTTATGGTTTTACCCAAAATCATTCTGGATTTGATTAACTCGATCTCAGCCATAACGGCCATCTTGCCTTCTATCAAACCTGCCAGAGGCTCTAAGCCTGCCATTGAAGCTGAGTTTTCTTTAACTTGAAGCAAACCATCAGCTTTATAAATTGGCCTATCGAGCTGCGTTTTAGCAAGGCCGATTAGTACAGTAACCGTTGTTATTAATAGAATTAGCCATTTACTGTCATAGAGCGTACTAAATAATTCACCTAAATTGATAACATCTTCATCATGGTTGAGAGAATATTCGAATGCAGCAGGTGAACGATCAGCAGGTAAATTGGACATAGTATTGTTTGTTGTTAGCTTCTCACTAGTTAACTGTTGGTGGACTATTATCGTGTCGTGCTGGGTGATGACGGAAATGCTCGAAAGGGTTGAATCCTTAAGACACCATCAAACGAATTTAATAAATTCACAGTGGGTTGAATTTGAGCAATGATTTGGTTCCAGCGAATACCCTCTGCCCTGTCGACATATATGACATCACGTGGTTGTAGTGGGAAGCGATCTGCTAATAGTAATGCGTCGGGTGATTTTGCATCAAGATGAAATATTTCTGATTTACCAACGCCTCCTCTAAATACGAATATTCTGGCCGGGTCGGATGTTTCTTGATCAAATCCACCTGAGTCGCTGAGCGCTTCGGTTAATGTCATTCGCGCCTTATTCATGACCAGACTTCTAGAACGCCCAATACCGGCTCCACCAAGAACTCTAAAATTAGTTTCACCTAATATGAAAACCTTGTTTAATGAGCTATCCGGTACATTAAGTATATCGCCATGTTTTAGAAGCACGTTCTGAGTGATATCACCTCCTTCGTATAAGCTTAATAAGTTGATACTGTAGGTTTTATCATCTCGCGTTAAGGTAATATTACGCTGATCCGCTTCAGCTTTGACGCCCCCCGCATTATTGATGGCTTCGAGCACGGTTAGCGGAATGTCTTTAACTAGCTGAATGCCAGGTTGTGCAACTTCACCGACGACATATACGCGTTGGCTACGGTAATCGGCAACACGGACATCTAATTGGGCATTCTCAATATATCTTGATAGTCGTTCGGTTAATTCATCACGAATTTCTTCCACCGTTCTTCCCGCTGCATGCACGATGCCTACATAGGGATAAAAAAAGGTTCCGTCCTCCCCAACTACATTTCCCGCTTTCTCCGCTGCTCGAAATTGTCCTGCAGGAATTGTGAGTTCAGGGTGATCCCAAACCGTGATACTAAGGATATCACGGGGACCAACTCGATACTGAGTATAAGGCTCTGTCTCCATGGGGACGCCTTTAACGGTTCTTGAACCAATACGGTAATTAAAATAGTGATTGGCCACATTGTCAGGGCCAAGGCTGCGCGTATTGAAATCACGCTCTAACGCTAAGATAAGCTCAGCATTAATGGGTTGAATATCTAGTTTTTTTAGAATTGTTTCATTATTCTCAGTTACCGGCATTTTAACGCTCGATTGCCTAGAAAAAGGACTCATGTGTTGCCCTGGTACGATCGAGCAGGCGGGAAGTGCGCTCACAGCAAGTATTAAGAAAATTTTTAAATGCATAGAGTTCCTTATAAAAAAATGTCTACTATGTAAAAATTTTCGACATCGCAAGAGAGCATGTTTAAGCCATTCTGACTTTTTTGTCAAACTTGCGTTGCATGGATATACAGCTTATTAAAATTTCGTTAGCCATTGATTAACTCCTTGCTCAATGAGCAACGCTGAATTTTCAAAGACTGGTAAGTCTTTCTGGTAAGGGTCTGTAATTTCAAATTTCCCCCACTCTCCTAGCCGGAAAACTTTGCCTCTTGCCCCGGGTTCATTGTCCTCTATGGCTTTCTTATGCAACGTTTCCATGACCAGAATGAGATCAGCCTTGCGAACCATGACACTGTTCAGTTGGCAGGCTCTGTGCGAAGAAATATCAATACCTTTTTGCATTAACACATGGCACGCTTTCTCATCAGCTTTATGCCCGACTAGCGCATTCAATCCTGCAGAAGTGACAAAATAGCTTGTTTTGGTTAATTGGGTTAATTGATGCTTTAATAGCCCCTCAGCCATGGGGCTTCTGCAAATATTACCGACACAGACGAAAAGTATATTGGTAAACAAGGGCTACCTCTTTTGGGGTTTTGAAGGACTGAGTTCTTTTTTGCTCGTGTAGCCATATAGCTCCATAAATCCTTTACCAGTATGAGTTCCTTCTATCATCACTGCGCCTTCCCAGTAATGATTGTAGGTTGTTAGTTGAGCGTCAAATTCGCTATTTTCTACTTTGCCCCGAGTTTTGATATGGATATTTTTCTTGGGTATCTGGATTTCCCAGGCAATGGGGTAGGTGTATCCTGTTTTTTTGCTAGTCCACTGATTACCCAGCTGGGAAAGGGTAAAGTCGCTACTAAGCAGCGCTTCGGTAACATTGTTTTGTGTGAAACTTCCGGTGTAGAGCAATGGTTTATTGCTCTTGTCACGGAGTTGATAAATCATTAAATCGATTCCGTTATCTAACTGTAGGCTAAACCAATCCCAAGATAAGAGATTGGTCGTGAAGTCGCCCCATTGATGATCAAACCATGCTAAGCCCTTGACAGTTTCGGTAATATTGCCAATTTTGATTGTTCCCGTGATATCCATTCTGGTTCTGGAATAGTAATAGCTATTTCCTGCTTCTTCTAAAAAAATAATCCCATCAGCGCCATGAAATACAGGGGGTATAGTACTGGTTAACTTGAGATTAAAGCTGAATTGGGGTGTTGAGACAATTAATTGATCATTACCATTATCCCCGGCCATTTTCCAATTCTCTAGAAGGAACTCAAACCCATTTTCGATATTTGAAGAAAATCCTCCTCCTGTCATTCTTTTTTGATCGGTATAGTGTTTACCGGTTTGATGATCGCTAAGAGAGGCATGTTTGACTAGATGGCTTACGAGCTCAGTAACCATAAAGGTTGTGTAGTGAAAGCTGAATTGTTTACCTGATTCGGTCCATAAATGCCCGTTATAGTACCACCATTCCATTTTTGCAAGATGTGGTGCGTCATCTTTGGGTAGATTAACAGAGCTACTGGTTTTTGCTTTAATCTCAAACCAGTTATCGGCAGGCTGCAGATAGACGATTTCATAGGATAACCATGCGCCTAAACCCAACATTATGATTAAGGTCATCTTAATGATAACAGAGGCAAACGAATGATTGCTTTGGGGTTTGGTTTTCATATTTAATTAGTTTGATTAACTGCGTATTAAAACAAAAGATTGTTAATGCTTGAGGAACTGCCCGATGAGTGATTCATATTATCCAATGTATTCTACAATTGGGTGAAGTGAAAATATCGCAATGTGATATTGTTTGCGTAAGAGTTTAAAAAAAATCCATTCAATTCATAATTTTATACTTTACTTGTCATATTGAGATAGACTAGAATGCGTTAGGATTTTTCTAATTACCTGATAAGTATTAGACTATATTGGGTGTAAAGATTTGTAACATTTGTTGTGTAAATTATTGGCTGCGTTTTGATGAAGCATATCTAATCCTAATAACTATTGGAGGATACTCGGATGAATATAAAGTATCAGATTAAAAACTTACTACTAGTGACGTCTATCACGATAGGACTATCAGCAACGTCAGCCATGGCTAATGTTGTTGGATTTATGAGCCTAGAATTGGATGGATGTTTTTCTTCAAATGCGACTACAGCTGTCTGCGGAGCTCATGAGAATAACGCTGCAGTTTTTGCAACCGGGACAGCAGTATTTGATGAGTCATTATTAAGTCGCTTTGGGGGTACTGCAGGACTGGCAACTAAGCCATTTAGCTATGAAGGTATTGGTGAATTGTTAGTAGGTACTGGACCCGGTGCGCCGCTAGCTCCATTTGCAGATATAACAAGAACCTGGGCTGATTATACGACACTGTCGAGTGATCCTAATCTCATGATTGGATTTGCAATTCTGAATCAGATTGCAGCGCATCCAAATGATGCGAACAGTCGCTTTGACTTCGATTTAACGCCGAATCCAGGTGATGAGTTTTCCATCTTTTGGAGCATCACGAACGTTATTACCAATGGTTCTGTTACAACTGGAGATTGGAAGGCTTGGTCTAATGATGTTTTACCATTAAATGGATTATCGATGGCGTTATTTGGCTCATCGCTGCCCTCTGATATAAACTTCAATCTAAATCTGGCATTAAATGCGATACCTGAACCTGTTACGCTAGCTTTAATTGGATTGGGTGTATTAGGCATGGTAACAGTGGGTCGCCGTCGTAATAACATCAGCAATATCAGCTTTGCTTAACGCTTGCTTTAGTCTATATGAGGTAAAGTCTTTTGCTTTACCTCATTGATTGATTCTGTTAATTTTAAAGTGGTGCTGGTGCAATGCCAGCCCAAATAAGAACAACCGCAATTAATGCGATGCCTACCCCGATTGTACCCGCAATCATACCACCGATAATTACAAGCCCGTCCTTACTGAGTAAACCCAGTGACATAATCATTACGCCCCATCCCGGTAAAAAATTAATCATCGGAATGGGTAAGGCAATCGTTATGGAGAAAATGAGGACAAATATCCCGATGATGCGTTCCCATGCAGGGACGCTGATATAAGTAATTCTTGGGTGTAGGTAGCTTTCAATTTTACGTAACCAAGGTGCTGCTTTTTGAACCAGCTTTTCTAGCCCTTTGCGGCTAATTTTTTTTCCAGTTAGCCAGCGAGGAAGCCAGGGTGATCGCATACCACAAATCATTTGTAGCGAAAAAATGATAAGGGGTAATGAAAAAACCGTTGTGAATCCTGGGGGAGCCGGGATTGGTAAGCAGATTGGGATGGCAGCAATGACCAATAATACCCCAAAGCCCCTTTCATGCAGCATATTCTTAATCTCACCGATACTTAATTTATCATTGATATTTTGTACAACGACTAATTGCAGTAAATCAGAGGTGTTGTGCCGCTGTTGCGGTTTCTCATTCTCCATGCGGTAATCCAGGTAGAGATCTATTTACGTAAAAACCCCCCTGACGATGAGGGGGGGCGAATGAAGGTTCTGCCAAAACCTCAGTATTTTCTAAATACTATTGAGAAGCTTGCTGGATGGGTTGATTGTGTTGTTCTCCAACCACGGATTCATTTATGGTTTCTGTATCTGCTTTGCGTCCAGATGGATCGGTAAATAGATCATTAAGCGATTGAATATAGTCGTTTGCTTCGTCTTTGACTTCTGCAAGAATTCGCTGATTAGAGGAATTCCAGCCAGATGGTTTGCTCAGAAACATTGGCCTGAATGCAGATGTGCATTTTAAGAACGCTTGTGTATATTGTTTGCAAGAATTGTGGTCGTGCCTAAATTCAGTAGGTAATTTTTTGACTAAGTTTTTTGCAACTGCACCCCGAATTGAGAAATGGATATAAGCGATTACACTCAAAATAATGCCTAGAATAACCAGTGACTGGGTATCTTGGGCGATAATATTCTCAACAAAAGGTTGAAGCGTTCCCCAGCTCTCTGTCATGGTGAGAATAACTCCACTCGCGATCAATAACAGCGTGAAAAGAATTCCATCAAATAGGAAAACTCTTTTTTTCCATTGATCGAGCATATCAGTTAGCTTGGTGACAACTTGTGTTTCAATGGTTTCCGCAGTTTGCTCTAACATGCCAGCGATACGATAAGAACGCTCTACCTCGATTTGTTGCATGCGCGCGCTGATATCGGCCATATCTTCTTCGCGTTTTTTCTCAAAACGTTCTTTAACTTGTAAATCATTAATTGGATTGGCAGCTTTAGGATCATAAATACGATAGAACCGTCCTGCTAATAATCCAACTTGAGCGAGCGAACGTTGCCAGGCGGAAACAACTTCTTCAGGGTTATCTTCTTTGGCAGTTACATCCATTTGGTTAAGAATATAGAGGAATTTATTGGCATCTGCGCGGTTAATAGTACCTGTCACTAAATACTCCAATGTGTCTTTCATGGCTCCGGGTTCGGGGTGGCGTGCATCAAAGAAAACGAGCACGAGATCTGACAAATCGATAATATGCTGCGTTAGACGCAGTGTTGAAGTGCGTTGACTATCTGCATCAAATCCTGGGGAATCAATTAGGATCTTGCCACGAATTTTTTCGGATGGGCAGGTTTTTAACTGGATATATGCATCAATTCGTTGTGGGCCAGTTTCTGAGATTTCCGCAATACTGCGACTAATCTGGAAGAAAGGGAAGCGAGGGTCAGCGTCAAGAGCGACTCCCGGTAGTGTTTTAATTTCATCTTGATCGGTGTAGCAAATGACCGTAAATTTATCATCAACTGCTTGATTACCTGTTCTTTGTAAATTTAAATTTAAATAGGAATTAATGAAGGTAGATTTTCCGGCAGAAAAAGTTCCAAGCACGGCAATCATTGGCCACCAGGTTACATAGGTCGCATAAGATTCATTGTGATCAAGTAGTCCCATATCTTGTGCAACTTGATCTAATTTGCGAAAGCTATGAACTGCTTTGGCCAGAACAGGATTGTTTGGATGTTCATCGGCTAAATGTTTTTCAAGACTTTTGAGTCGCTTGTGGATATTGGTTGAGCTTTGTGACATAAAAATCCTTAGTCTTATTGGTTAAATATAATATTATAATGAGTGAATATTTTTGTTAACGTAATCAAGCTGATGCTAGCTTATTCTAGTGTGTCTCCTATACCTTGACAATCAAGCAACAAATTTAAATCGGCATCTTAACATTTACTACATACTACGAGCGCAGTTCAGCGAGAAGTTTGATTTGCATCTGTTCAGCTTGACGTCGATAACTTTCCCCAAATAAATTGAGATGGTTCAATATATGGTAGAGATTGTATAATGTCTTACGGGTACTATAACCGCTATCTAACGGGTAGATTTCCTGATATGTAGCATAAAATTCGGAAGAGAAACCACCAAATAGTTCAGTCATGGCAAGATCAGTTTCTCGATCTCCATAATAAATCGCAGGGTCAAAAATAAGCGGCTGCCCGGATTGATCAAAGGCACAATTGCCACCCCATAAATCACCATGAAGTAAGGTCGGGGCAAGGACGTAATTTGTAAAAAATAAATCGAGGCTGGCTAGTAGATTTTCACCTAAGCTTTGTAATTTCCCACCATAACCTTTCTGTCTGGCGAGCTGGAGTTGATAGCCCAATCGCTGATCACGCCAGAAATCAACCCAATTGAGGGCGTAATGATTTTTTTGAGGAGTAGCGCCAATCACGTTATCACGAAACCATCCAAACCGTTCTGTGGTATGGTGATGCATTGCGGCTAAGTTTTCAGCTAACGTTTGATAGCTTTTTTTAGTGGCTTGTTTGAGACTGATGTATTCGAGCACTAGCCACGCATTCCCAGCGTCGCACCCATAACATTTAGGCTCAGGCACACGAATCGTATGAGTTTTCTGGATTTCTGCCAGTCCTGCAGCTTCTGCTTCAAAAGATGATAGAAAAGAGGCTTTATTCAGTTTTACAAAATAATCAGTAGATTCACTTTGAATTTGGTAGGCCTCATTAATGCATCCTCCTCCAATGGTACGAATGGCTTGAATGTTAAAATTGCTATCAAATTGACGAATTTGTTGGGTAATATCAGGCCAAGGTGCTGTTAGTAGTTGTTTTGGCATTATTCATACTGCCTAAGTTAAATCACGTCTTGCTTGTGCAATCGCTTGTCGTACTTGATCGGGTGCCGTCCCGCCAACATGATTGCGATTTTTTATTGATCCTTCTAACGTCAACACTGAAAAAATATCTTCTTCAATTAATGGCGTAAATTGTTGGAGCTGGGCGAGTGTCAGCTTGCTGAGATCGCAGGATTTACTTTCAGCAAACCGAACAGCTTGTGCAACGATTTCATGAGCATCACGAAAAGGAATACCTTTATTAACTAGGTAGTCTGCGAGATCGGTAGCCGTTGCGTAACCCCGCATAGCAGCGCTGCGCATGGCTTCATGATTGACAGTGATGCCAGGAATCATTTCGCTATAAATTCTTAATGTATCTGTCAAAGTATCCACTGCATCAAACAAAGGTTCCTTATCTTCTTGATTATCTTTGTTATAAGCAAGCGGCTGAGATTTCATCAGTGTGAGCAACGCAATGAGATGACCATTGACACGTCCGGTTTTTCCTCGTACCAGTTCGGGAACATCTGGGTTTTTTTTCTGGGGCATAATTGAGGAGCCAGTGCAGAAGCGATCCGCAAGCTGGATAAAACCAAAAAGTGGATTCATCCAGATGATGATCTCTTCGGAGAGTCGCGATAAATGTACCATCATCAGTGCCGCACAAGCGCAAAATTCAATTGCAAAATCTCGATCTGAGACGGCATCCAATGAGTTGGCGCAAACGTGATCAAAATTAAGAATCTGTGCAACGAGCATTCGATCAATCGGATAGCCGGTGCCTGCCAGGGCCGCTGCACCGAGAGGAAGTCGGTTGACACGTTTGCGGCAATCCGTTAAGCGTTCTCGATCTCTTGACAACATTTCATAATACGCCATTAAATGGTGCCCAAACGAAATGGGTTGTGCAACCTGGAGATGCGTAAAACCTGGCATAATGGTTTCCACATGAATTTCAGCGAGGTTCAGCAAGGCCAACTGCATTGCTTGTGTTAAATGGTTGATTTCATCGATGGCGGCACGGAGGTATAGCCGGATATCGGTTGCTACTTGATCATTACGGGAGCGAGCCGTATGCAGCTTTTTGCCGGCATCGCCAATTAAAGTGGTTAACCGCTTTTCGATGTTGAGATGGACATCTTCTAGTTCAATTTTCCATTCAAAGTTGTTGTTACGAATTTCCTGTAAGATCGTGCTAAGTCCTTGTTCAATATCAACGCGATCCGCTTCACTGATAATGCCGACGGAAGCAAGCATTTGGGCATGCGCAAGCGATCCTTGAATATCAAATTCTGCCAATCGTTTATCAAAATTTACCGAGGCAGTGTAACGTTGCACCAACTCAGAAACGGGTTCATTAAATCGTCCTGACCAGGTATTTGAATGTTTTTTCACAAAAAAGATTTTCCTTGGATAAATTAAATAAAGAAACTGGGGCGAAAAATATCATTTAAGGAATTGCTACTGGATTGTACTTTCGCGTTTTTTCTTTATGCACATAATTAGGAAGCGGATAATTAAGAATTTCAAATTAATCGAAAAATTTATCCTGAGCAAACAATATTACATTACCTACAGAGCGCAAGAAATGATTACAGATTGTCTCAAGAATTTTTTTTGTTAAAACTTTATGATTATTCTGCATGTAAATCAGAACTGATCAATGCTGAAATAACGATTATATCAAGTAGATTCGTTCGATTCGATCGACAGAGACGGTTTTTCTAACTACCGATCTGAAAAAAAGATGATGTTTGTATTGCTAAAAATACTAAGTTACTTTCCCGAAAAGGCCCTGCTGAATTTGGGCGGGCATCGATTGTATAATTTCTGGTAGAAATTCCTGATGGTGAGATTGTAATAAATTTTGGCCAACGAGGGATAACTCTAGATTGGATCTGGGTTTCCAAGCGATTCTAAGATCAAGGGCTTTATAACTGGAAATATTTAGGCCAGGTAACTGGTCGATATAACGAAAAAAGCATCAAGCTCTATATTATTTGGCAAGAAGTGCCCATTTGGAAGATCAAGTGTTCCCCAGAATGTTTCTGTAAAGAATGGCGAATAAACGGTGCGTCCATCAATTAGAACGAGCAAATCGTCTGCAAATCGACCACTATATCTTCTGGAAGTAACAGACCATTTATTTACATCAATACGAGTAACAGATAGCCCTGGCACCATTCGTAATATCTCAGGGATGCTATTGACACTTGAACGTCTAATATCTTCTTGCGTGATAACAAAAACAGCAGCCGCTGTTTTATTAGCGGATTCTAATTTACGAGAAACGGTAGAAATTTTAATTTGCAGTAACCCCTCTGATGAGAGGGCCATGAAATCTTTTGACGGGCGCGTTTCTGGGTTTGCAAGAATACTGCTGATTGCTAAAGATTGAGTTATTAAAAAGCTAATCAGTAGCATTCTTGAGTGAGGCGGATTCAAGCTTATTCCTACATATAAAATAAAAGAACAGATCGATGCTTTGATTAGTGTTATTAAGTAATAGTAGGCATTTTAGCCAATTATCATTAACTGCCTTGATTGGAAAATACAGGTGTTTTTGAACTAATTTTTGGAGTGATAGAGAACAATTGCACTGAGTTAATATGCTGAATAATGTAATTAATTAGTACTGGCTATGGCAACTGAGTTGGTTGTAGTTTATGGTTTTTGTATTCAATTTGAGCTGAATCGATCGATGCTACAATCAACTGCTATCACGTAATTTACAACACGCGCCCTGTCATTGATCAAAAAATGAAGAACTGGCTTTTACTTCAAGGTGGAATAGTGGATAATTACCAACTTTCATACCTGTCACATCAACAAGGAGCTATTTATGACAGATCAGTACAACAAGCAAAATGATAGTAAAAATACCATTAATTGGACTAACCCTGATGCACTGTTAAATATGCTAAGTGGAAAGTTTGCGGCTTTTGATAAATTTCAAAAAATGCAATTGCCGTCATGGTCAGTGTGGGTGTTCTTGGGTATTCTGTTACTTGTCATTGCCTGGAGCCAAATCGTTGTGAGTCAGGCCAATGCGCGATTAGAGAAAGGGCAAGCTGAGATAGCAAATCAACTTGAGCTAGAACGTACGACATTGATCAGAAAAGCGCGTGAGTATGCAGATACGCAATATCATAAAGAAGAAGATCGTTTTGGTCAGGTACTGTCATGGGCAGTCAGAGGTGAATTGCTCCGCAATAATCTCGATCAAGTGGGTCAATATTTGAACGAATTAGTAAAAATGAAAGACACGGAGCGCGCTGTTTTAATTGGTGATGATGGAAAATTGCTGGTTTCAACCGATAAAAAACTTGAAGAAGCAGTAGCCAAAGAACTTTATCCTGAAGAATTACTGCAACAACGAAAAATCACTATTCAGTCAGACGTTAACGGGCGTAAATTATTAATCGTTCCAATCATGGGGTTAAACAACAAACTCGCAACGGTAGTCATTAGCTACAAAAACCCTCCTTTGAAAGCAAACTAAGATCTACTTGCTGCCCTCCGTTTCTTGGATGAATGGAGGGTGTTGTTTCCGATTTAAGTTACACGCTTGATTTGAGCGCCCACTGAAGATAATTTTCTTTCAATAGATTCATATCCACGGTCTAGATGGTAGATTCGATCGATTGTCGTCTCATCACGTGCAACTAGCCCAGCAATAACAAGACTTGCTGATGCCCTTAAATCGGTGGCCATTACGTTAGCGCCATCTAATTGCTGAATTCCTCTGATAACAGCAGTATTACCTTCCACAGTAATATCCGCGTTAAGCCGTTTTAGCTCTTGCACGTGCATAAATCGATTTTCAAAAATGGTTTCAGTGATCAATGCTGTTCCTTCCGCAATGGAATTAAGTGCCATAAATTGGGCTTGCATATCAGTCGGAAAGGCAGGGTAGGGAGCGGTTCTTAAGTTGACGGATTGAGGCCTTTTTTTCATAACGAGATGGATTTGATTGTGATCGAAGTCGATGATAGCACCTGCTTCTAGTAATTTGCTTAGTACCGCATCTAATGTTTCAGCACGAGCATTTCTTAGATAAACTTCACCGGCTGTCGCAGTGGCTGCTGTTAAAAAAGTGCCTGTCTCAATACGATCTGGCATGACTTCGTAGGAGACTCCATGTAAAGCCTTAACACCCTCAATTGAAATAATATCTGTGCCTGCTCCCGTGATTTTTGCACCCATTTGATTCAAACAATGAGCAAGATCGATAATTTCAGGTTCTCGCGCCGCATTTTCAATGATGGTTTGACCGGAAGCAAGAGTCGCCGCCATCATGAGGTTTTCAGTACCGGTTACCGTCACAATATCCATGAGAATTCTTGCTCCCGTGAGCTTGCTTGCCTGAGCACGAATGTAGCCATGCTCGATGACGATTTCTGCGCCCATCGCTTGAAGACCCTTGATATGTTGGTCCACTGGACGTAAGCCGATCGCGCAGCCACCTGGTAATGAAATATGGGCTTCACCAATACGCGCCACTAATGGCCCCAGAACAAGGATAGCAGCACGCATCGTTTTAACCATTTCATACGGCGCGGTTGGGTTGGAGATATATCTTGCGGATAATTCGATCGTAGCGTGGTTTCTAAGGTTAGTGGTTGCACCCATTTGCTGGAGTAGGTTCAGCATGGTCGTGATATCCATCAACTCAGGTACATTGCGCAATTCGACGGTGTCCGTCGTCAATAATGAAGCACATAACAAAGGAAGTGCCGCATTTTTTGCACCTGAAATGGTAATTTCGCCCTTCAATGGGCAACCGCCCTGAATTAAGAGTTTTTGCATAAGCGATATTAAGGAAGAAAAAGATGAAGATAAGCGGTTGTTCTGCAGCGACAGCGAAGTTATGATTACAAAGTACGATGCACTCGCATCGATACTCCAAAACTATAAACTTAACATAAATGGAGCATGAATGGCTAAACAAATCATCCAGACAATTGATGCGCCGCAGGCGATCGGAACTTATTCTCAGGCTGTTCGAGTTAAAGGTGGGGATGCAGTTTATTTATCAGGGCAAATTGGGTTAGATCCGGTAACTATGCAAATGGTTGAGGGAATCGATGCACAAATTGAGCGGGTTATTCTCAACTTAAAAGCAGTTGCGAAAGCAAGTGGAGGAAGCTTGAATGATATTGTAAAACTCAACATTTTTTTGATTGATCTGGCTAATTTTGCAAAGGTAAATGAGGCGATGGCTCAGCATTTTCAGCAACCGTATCCAGCACGAGCGGCTATCGGCGTGGCATCGTTACCACGCGGTGCGCTGGTAGAAATGGATGGCGTAATGGTTCTATCGAGTTAACTTACCCTTGCTTCGATAAGTCTTATTATTTCTATCAAAAAGGCTGTGATTACAGCGCGTCATTCTGTTTTTTCTCGTATTGGTCAGAAAATACAGCAAAAATTGGCAAAACTGAGCATTCAGAGCGATACGGATCTTATTTTACACCTACCCCTTCGTTATGAAGATGAAACGAATCTCTGTCTTATCAATGATGTGGTTGATGGACATATTTTTCAAGTGGAAGGAGAGGTGATTCATAATGAAATTATTTATCGACCGCGGAAACAGCTTATTGTCCAGATCAATGATTCCAGTGGCACTTTGCTGATTCGCTTTTTTAATTTTTATCTGAATCAGGTCAACGCTTACTCAGTTGGAGTGCGTATTCGCGTACTCGGTGAAGTCCGGCGTGGTTTCTGGGGAATCGAGATGGTTCATCCGAAGTGTCGAATCGTTCAAAATGAAACACCGTTGGCAGATACGTTAACGCCGATTTATTCAACAATAGCAGGTTTATCACAAGCCAGTATTCGAAAATGGATTCAACAGGCGCTCGTGCAGATGGATCATTGGGGCGGTTTGTGTGAGGTGCTTCCCTCCAAAATCTTGTCACGCTATCAATTATTGGAATTCAAAGCGAGCCTTTTATTGCTGCATAGACCGCCAGCTGGGGTCAGTATTACCTCGTTACAAGCGCGGAGGCACCCTGCTTGGCGTAGGATAAAGTTTGATGAATTATTAGCACAACAGCTTTCCATGCGTCTACATTATCAGCAGCGAAGGAATAATCATGCGCCTGCATTGGCACCGAAACAATCGCTGATCGATCAATTATTATGTGCTTTATCATTTCGTCTAACCGCTGCGCAGGAGAAAGTTTTAACTGAAATCTTTCAGGATCTAGCAGCGCAACAACCCATGCAACGGCTCTTGCAAGGTGATGTCGGTAGTGGCAAAACAATTGTCTCGGCGCTAGCTGCATTGCGTGCCATTGAAAATGGCTATCAAGTGGCCATAATGGCACCGACAGAAATTCTAGCAGAGCAACATTATGGTCGATTTACTTCCTGGCTAGCACCGCTAAATATTGAAGTGGCTTGGCTCTCTGGGAGTCAAACAAAAAAGCAGCGGGAAAAAGCGCTTGCTCAAATTTCGACAGGAAAAGCCATGCTCGCAGTAGGTACTCATGCATTGTTTCAGGATCAAGTAGTATTTTCGCGGCTAGGCCTAGTGGTGATTGATGAGCAGCATCGGTTTGGGGTGGCGCAGCGACTTGCTTTAAGGCACAAGGGAGATAAGAAAGCGTTGGTTCCCCACCAATTGATGATGAGCGCTACACCCATTCCTCGAACATTAGCAATGAGTTATTACACCGATCTTGATGTTTCCATTATTGATCAATTACCGCCGGGTCGTGCGCCGATCATCACGAAACTGATTGACAATAGTAGAAGAGCTGAAGTCACCCAGCGTGTGCGTGAGGCTTGTGATGCGGGAAAACAAATCTATTGGGTATGTCCACTTATCGAGGAATCTGCGGTATTGGAGCTAAAAACAGCCATTGAAACATATGAGATACTCAGTCAACACTTTTCAGATATCAGAGTAGGTTTAATTCATGGCAAACTTAATGCCTTGGAAAAATCGAGTATTATGGCTAATTTTAGTAAAGGCGACATTCAATTATTGGTTGCAACCACTGTCATTGAAGTCGGGGTCGATGTGCCCAATGCATCGTGGATGATTATTGAGCACGCAGAGCGACTAGGTTTATCTCAATTGCACCAACTGCGCGGTCGCATTGGTCGAGGTCAGGAAGCAAGCTTGTGTATATTGCTTTATCAGAAGCCCTTATCCAAAATAGCACGGGAACGATTGCGTATTATTTTCGAACATACCGATGGTTTTGAAATTGCACAGCGAGACCTTCGATTGCGAGGGCCTGGAGAGTTACTTGGCACGCGTCAGAGCGGTATTCCTTTGTTACGTTTTGCTAATTTAGAAGAGGATACGGATTTATTAGAGGCTGCTTGCGATGTTGCTGAGCAATTATTGGCTGAAGATCCTAAAGTCGTCGAGTTCTATTTAACATGGTGGTTGGCATCGAAAAATGCGCTATTACAAGTCTAATTTAGGTGCAAAGCCGTTTTTCTATACATTAAATTGGTCATAGCACATGTACGATTTCTTTATACTGTATATTCATGAATCGCTATCAATGAAGAGATAAGATGAAAATTCTTTACCATCGACAGTTAATCTATTTGCTGTTTCGCTGGGCGTGTTCACTGTTCTTTTTGCTAATGGTTACTGCATGCGCACTAGGGCCTGATTATCGTCGCCCTACAATCGAAGTGGCTGAACATTATCGAATACCTCATGCGGAAGGAGAATCGATTGCAAATCTTCCTTGGTGGGAGCTATTTCAAGATAAGGTTCTTCAGCAACTGATTCAACAAGCATTGCAAGAGAATAAAGATCTCAAACGTGCGATCGCAAGTATTGAAGAGCATCAAGCACGTTTGTCGATAGCACGTATGGATTTTGCTCCTCAATTAGAAACGAATATTAATGCCCCCGTTATGGGTAGAATGGGAGGATTTCCCCTACCGGGATTTGCTACACCCTTCAATTATTTCGGGCAGATCAACATGAGTTGGGAAATCGATATATGGGGAAGGATTCGTCGTTCAACTCAAGCTGCACTGGCAGAGTTGATTGCCCAAGAAGCAAATCGACGCGCTATCGTGTTATCGCTAGTAGGAGCTGTTGCACAAGGTTATTTTGATTTGTTGCAATTGGATAAGCAGCTTGATCTTGCTCAGCAAGTGCTGCACTCCTGGGAGGAGTCGGTTGCTATTTCCGATGCTCAATTACATCAAGGCTTAATTTCGAGATTAGAGAACGATCAAATACAAGCTGAACGCGCGAATGCAGCTGCCAAAGTGGCGACATTGGGGCGTGAGATGCTGCAGAAAGAAAATGAATTAAGTCTTTTGCTAGGAAAGAGCTCGAATTCAGTGTTACGTGGTTTTTCAATCAATGAGCAATGGTTTCCTCCTGAAATTCCCGCAGGGCTTCCTGCTGAATTACTCGATCGCCGGCCTGATGTTTTGCGGGACGAGCAATTATTGGTTGCTGCTACCGCTAGAATCGGGGCAACGAAAGCTGCGCGTCTCCCACGAATTTCTTTAACGGGTTTTTTAGGTGTTGCAAGCCCTTCTCTATCAAATTTATTGTTATCAAATAGTCAGTTTGGAGCAGGAGGTCTGGGTCTCGCAGCACCAATATTGAATGCACGTGCTTTGGGCTATGAACAAAAAGCTGTCGAGGCACAAGCAAAACAAGCAATTGCACAGTATGAACAAACCGCCTTGATTGCTTTCAAAGAAGTGGAAGATGCACTTGTGGCGATTCGAACCGTGAAAGATCAATATAAGGCACACCAAGAGCAAGTCAAGGCATTACAGTCAGTACTACAAATTGCTGATCTTCGTTACCAGGGAGGATTAACGAGTTACGTTGATGTGCTGCTCGCTAAACGTAGCTTATTTGATGCAGAAACGGTATTGGTTTCAATCCAACGGTTTCATTTAGTGGCACTTGTACAACTCTATAAAGCCTTGGGAGGTGGATGGACGCCTTGAGGCCACACGCCATGCGTTGATGCAAATACCTTATTATCTAGCTATGCAGTTTGTATTCAGGTTGATATTTGATTATTGTATTACCTAATTGTTTAATCGATTTTTTTGTTAATGAAATCATAATATATTCATTGATCTCATAGATTTTTTGAGGAGTTTATCAAATTAAATTACAGGTAATTTATGTGGGTATTGGGTTATTCATTTGCCTCGCTATCGGATGTGCGGATAAACCAGAGGCGGATCCCTCTGCTTCATCGGTTCCGCAAGTAGAAGTAATAACCATAAAAACTCAGTCAATAGCTGATGAACCCGAGTTTATTGGACAGGCACAGTCATTCCGACCTGTAGAAATTCGATCGCAAGTAAGTGGGATTATCAAACAGATCTTTTTTACGGAAGGCAGAAATATTAAAAAAGGAGACCGGCTTTATCTGATCGACCCAGTTCCATTTAAAGCAGCTTATCAAAGGAATCAAGCCAACGTTGCGCAAGCGAAAGTTAGATTAAAGCAAGCTCAGCAAGATTTAGCTAGAGTGCGCCCTTTGTTGGAGAAGAAAGCAGTTAGTAAAAAAAATATTGATGATGCAGAAGCAGAGGTGCATGCAGCAAAGGCGATATTGAATGCAGCACAGAATGAGTTGACTAAGGCAAAATTTGATCTGGATAACACACTGATTACTTCACCGGTAAACGGGAGAATCGGTCGAAGTCAGTTTTACGAAGGGCGCCTTATCGAGGCCCAAGAATCCTTGTTAACGACGGTTACTCAACTCGATCCTATGTATGTAAATGTAAACGTCCCCGAAAGCTATTTATTGCGGCGACGACGTGAATTGGTTGAACGAAAGATAGAAAGCCCCGATCTTTTTCAGCTACGAGGGGAAATGACTTTTTCAGATGGAACCGTTTACCCAGAGGAAGGAGTGCTCGATTTTGCTGGTGTAACGTTACGCCCAGAGACAGGGACACTTCAAGGGCGTTTTCGATTTCCCAATCCTGATGGAAAAGGAGAGCCTGGTCATAGCTATTTTTTATCAGGTCAATTTGTGAAGGTACGAGTCAAAGGCTATATCCGCCACAATGCCATACTTATTCCGCAACGAGCCGTTCATCAAGGGCCAAAAGGATCATTTGTTTTTGTGATTAATGAGGAAGATAAAGTGGAGCCACGTCCAGTTTTGGCGACGAGTTGGCATGGAAAAGAATGGCTCATTGAAAATGGGTTAAATCCTGGAGAAAGAGTCGCAGTAGAGGGCTTTTTCCGTATCTTGCCTGGAATAAAAGTGAATGCGGTTGTTCAACCTTCAGTAGAGACCGGAACAGCTTCGCAACATGATTAGCGCAATTTGTATTAAACATCTTCCATGAATCCTTATTTTTTTATCGATCGGCCTATTTTTGCATCGGTACTATCCATAATTATCGTGGTAATTGGATTAGTCGCTCTGCAAACGCTACCCGTTGCTCAATTTCCTCAGATAACACCCCCGATGATACAAATCGATGCGGATTATCCTGGAGCAAACGCGGAAGTGGTTGCGGAGGCTGTTGCCCGACCAATTGAGGTGCAACTGCCTGGAATCGATAATTTATTGTATTACGAATCGATTAGTACCAATGATGGGCACATGATGATGCGCCTAACATTCGAAATTGGTACCGATATCGATATTGCTCAAGTACAAACCTTGAATCGGCAACGCTTAGCGGAGCCGCAATTACCGGCTGAAGTGATTCGGCAGGGTATTACTGTCAAAAAAACTTCACCGGATCTATTGGCTGTTGTTGCATTAAGCTCAACCGATCCTCAACACGATACCGTTTATCTATCAAACTATGCATTACTCAGAATCATCGATAATCTGAAGCGGTTGCCTGGTGTAGGTGAGGCTGTCGTATTTGGTGAGCAAAATTATTCGATGCGGATCATTCTTGATCCTGTTCGGATGGCACAACTCAATGTAATACCCAGCGAAATTGCTGCAGTTATTCGGGATCAGAATCGCGATTTTCCAGCAGGACGGATTGGTCGTGAACCTACTGTAAGCGAAACAGAGCTTACGATTCCCGTTATCACACGTGGCCGAATGAGTGAAGTGCATGAATTTGAAGAAATCATTATTCGCGCTTTCCCAGATGGATCGATGCTGAAATTAAAAGATGTAGCCACTATAGAGTTAGGTGCGCGTTCTTATGATCTTCAAGGGCGTTGGAATAGTAAGCCCAACACTTTTCTTTTAACATTTTTAGCGCCGGGCGCTAATGCACTTGAAACGGTAAAACGGGTTCGTGCCGAAATGGATCAGCTCACCAAAACTTTCCCTGCCGGTGTGACGTATGACATTCCCTACGATACGACCTTATTTATTGAGGTATCGATCAGAGAAGTAGTCAAAACCTTGGCTGAAGCGACATTGTTAGTAATATTCGTGGTGTTTCTCTTTTTGCAGAACTGGCGTGCCACGTTGATTCCAGCATTGGCTGTTCCTGTATCACTGATTGGTACACTAATTGGTATGTCAGTGCTTGGTTTTTCAATCAATACTCTTACTTTATTTGGTATGGTTCTGGCGATTGGGATCGTGGTCGACGATGCAATCGTCGTCGTGGAGAATGTAGAACGACACATGACACAAGGAGGATTATCACCTCGGGAAGCAGCTCGGAAGGCGATGGATGAGGTAACAGGCCCAGTGATCGCGATTGTGTTAGTGTTATCGTCCGTTTTTTTACCCGTCGCTTTTTTAGGTGGAATTACTGGTGAATTGTATAAGCAGTTTGCTATTACGATTGCTTTATCGGTTATTATTTCTGGTTTTGTTGCCTTGACATTGAGTCCAGCGCTCTGTGCACTGGTTCTGAACCCAAGTCATAACAACACTCCCAATGTATTCTGGAAGTTATTTAATCAGTCATTTGGCTGGCTGCAAACCCGTTATGTCGGGATTGTATCAATCGCATTTAAACGATTGATGATTGCATTCGTTATTTTCATCACTTTGATGGTTGTGATATTCGGTTTATTTAATAAAATTCCGCAAAGTTTCCTACCTGAAGAAGATCAGGGCTATTTTATCGTTGTAGTGCATTTACCCGATGGTGCTTCGTTAACCCGAACGACTGCTGTACTCGATAAAGTCGAAGGTTTTTTTCAATCAATTTCTGCAGTTCATTCAACGGATACGTTGGCGGGTCAGAATTTTGTGTTTGGTACACGAGGAACAAATCAGGCAACCATGTTTGTTCCCTTGCATCACTGGGATACGCGCAAGGCGGAACAGGATCAAATTCAAGCTTTGATTAAGCGGGCTTATCAAGAATTTGCAACGATTCCAGAAGCGCTGATTCTAGCGTTTAATGCGCCTTCGATTAGTGGATTGGGTTCTACAGGAGGATTCTCGGTACAAATCCAAGATCCTAGCGGGGGTGATTTTGCTGAGTTTGCTGCAATAGTACAAGAATTTGTAACCAAAGCGACGGCACATCCTGCAATTGCGGTAGCGAATACCAATTTCCGAATCAATGCACCACGTTTTTTTGTGGATGTTGATCGAGAACGTGCAAAATCGTTAGGTGTTCCTATTTCAGAAATTTTTGATACGCTGCAGGCTTATTTTGGAAATTGGTATATCAACGACTTTGTTAAATATGGTCGTATTTATCGGGTGCAAACCGAAGCGATGCCAGAATATCGTTCAAATCCCGACAATCTTAACCATATTCATGTACGCACTCAATCCGACTCATCACAACCGATGATTCCTTTGAGCTCTGTAGTAACAACTCAATTTAACAGCGGACCTGATCCTGTTACCCACTTTAACGGATTTAATTCTGCAATGGTGCTTGGAGATGCAGCGCCGGGTTATAGTTCAGGACAAGCGTTGGATGCTTTACAAGCCGTAGCAAATGAAGTGCTACTTCCCAAAGGCTATAACCTTGATTGGAGTGGCGTATCGTTCCAAGAACATAAAGCAGGGGGGCAGTCGCTATTAGTGTTTGCTTTCGCACTACTTATGGTTTTTTTAGTGTTAGCAGCGCTATATGAAAGTTGGTCGATTCCATTTGCTGTGATTCTTGCGATTCCGTTAGGAATTTTAGGGGCACTTTTGGCAATTTGGTTGAGGGACTTAACCAACGATATTTATTTTCAGATTGGATTGGTCACCTTGATTGGATTAGCAGCAAAGAATGCAATCCTAATTGTTGAATTTGCCAACCAGCGTTATCGATCCGGTCAATCATTGATCGATTCAGCGCTGGAAGCAGCAAAACTACGTTTCCGACCCATTATCATGACATCATTGGCTTTTATTCTGGGTGTTTTTCCATTGGTAATTGCATCGGGTGCAGGTGCTGCAAGCCGCCACTCTATCGGAACGGGTGTTTTTGGAGGAATGTTGGCGGCTACCTTTTTGGCTATCTTTTTTGTACCCATTTTTTTCGTCATCGTAAATAGGGTTGCACACCGAGTGCGTGTGAAGAATACGCGAAAGTCGTAAGCGGTAATTCAAAAAAATGGATATGCTTTAATTTCGGATTGTGATCTGAATCATGTACAATAGTAAACCTAAGGCGGGCCTCCCCGCATTGTACGGTAGTGAACCTGGTCAGATCCGGAAGGAAGCAGCCACAGCTATTTTATACAAGTGCCGGGGGTCAGGCTCGCCACCTTCCGAACTTTGATACGCAGCGACTTCTTTTCGTTTATCAACTTTCCTCAAAGTATACTGTGACCTTAACTCAAGTCCTTGCCAGAAAATGGCGACCTAAAGTTTTTACTGAGCTGGCAGGGCAAGAACATATAGTCAAAGCAATTGCGCATTCGCTTGATCGAAATCGATTACATCATGCCTATTTATTTTCAGGAACACGTGGCGTGGGTAAAACGACAATTGCCCGGATATTAGCAAAGGCACTCAATTGTGACCAAGGCATCACCTCTCAACCCTGTGGGCAATGCACGACTTGCCTCAGTATCGATCAAGGAACCTTTGTGGATTTAGTTGAATTAGATGCTGCGTCGAATACGCAAGTAGATCATATGCGCGAGCTACTCGAGAGCGCTTATTATGCGCCATCTGTGGCTCGTTTTAAGATTTATTTGATTGATGAAGTGCATATGCTTTCTAAGTCTGCGTTTAATGCGATGCTGAAAACACTTGAGGAACCCCCCGATCATGTTAAGTTTATTTTAGCGACGACCGATCCCCAGAAATTACCAATTACCGTACTTTCTCGATGCTTGCAGTTTAATTTAAAACAAATTCCGCCTGCGTTGATTGTTAGCCGGTTACAGCATATCTTATCACTAGAGAAAATTAACGCTGATGAATCAGCATTACAACTAATAGCAAACGCAGCTCGCGGAAGTCTGCGTGATGCACTTAGCTTACTCGATCAGGCAATTGCCTATGGCAATGGTGTGGTCGAAGAAAGTCAGGTTCGGGATATGCTAGGCGCTATCGACCTAGATTATCTCTATGACTTGCTCGAAGCATTGTCGACTCAGGATGGGCAGAGAATGATAGCGATTGCAGATCAAATGGAGACTCGTAGCTTATCGTTTGATAGCGCGCTACAAGACATGGGGGTATTATTGCACCGTCTTGCCTTGGCGCAGATTGTGTCTCATGTAATCGATGAAACAATAACGGATCGCGAGCGGGTTTTTGATTTGGCAAAACGATTCTCACCTGAGGAAATTCAGCTATATTACCAGATTGTGCTTCATGGTCGTCATGATCTAAGTTTGGCACCGGATGATTATGCTGGTTTCACGATGACGCTCATGCGCATGCTCGCTTTTGTTCCAGAGCAAAGTTCAGTCAACTTTTTATCCCATACAGATGGCAAAAAAGCTGAACCAGTTTTGCCCATAGCTAATTCCAAACAAATTGCTGAAGAACCTGCTTCCCATAATGCGAGTAAATTAGAGCATCGGACCGATAATGATCATTCTGCCCAAGAGTGGTTGTCAATCGTCAAACAGCTAAAGTTGAGTGGTATGGCAAAAATGCTTGCACAGCATTGCGAGGCACAGTTCTTCTCAGAGGAGAAAGTTGTCTTATACGTCCCTGATCTTCATAAACATTTGTTGGAGAAGAGCTATCAAGATAGGCTTAAGCAGGCGTTAGAACATTATTATAAAAAAACGATAGATGTAAAATTTTCGATTGGCACGCTTTCAGGTATGACCGTTGCGGCAATTGAGGATCAAGCAAAACAGCTTAAGCAATCACAAGCGATTGCTGCGATTGAAACAGATCCATTTGTCAGGGAGCTAGTTGAAAATTTTGATGCAAAACTAATTGTTTCTTCAATTAAACCTATAAACTAAAGGAGATAATCAAATGATGAAAGGGAATTTAGCCAATATTATGAAGCAGGCACAGCAAATGCAGGAGAATATGAAGGCCATGCAGGAGCAACTTGCTAGCATTGAAATAGAGGGGCAATCTGGTGCAGGTATGGTTAAAGTTGTGATGACTTGCCGTCACGATGTCAAGCGAGTGAGTATTGATCCGAGCTTGTTGGGTGATGATAAGGAAATGCTGGAAGATTTGATTGCCGCCGCTGTGAATGATGCCGTTCGCCGAGTCGAGACAACAGCGCAGGAAAAAATGGGCAGTTTGACGGGTGGGTTGGGATTACCGCCAGGATTTAAACTACCATTCTAATTCCCTATCAAAACGGATGGTATGTCGTATCGTGAATCGTAATGAATTGTTCTATTTAAAGGTGGTTTATGCGAAATAATCGCCCACTCAGACCATCTAGCAAACCATTTGAACAGAGGAAAAGTCAATCCCAATCCAATGAGATTGACCAGGGAGTAACGCATAAGCTGCAGAAGCTATTAGCACAAAGTGGTTTGGGTTCGAGGCGAGAAATGGAAGCATTAATTATTGCAGGCCAGGTTAGTATTAATGGGAAGGTTGCCAAAATTGGAGATCGAATTAGTACGAGTGATTTGATTCGGGTTAGGAACCGACTTATCCGAATTAATACCGGTAGCCGCCTCCCAAGGATCATTTTTTATCACAAACCAGAAGGTGAGATTGTCAGTCGTAACGATCCAGAAGGAAGACCCTCAGTTTTTGATAGGCTACCGCAACTAAAATCTTCGCGCTGGGTTTCGATTGGAAGATTAGATTTTAATACCAGTGGTTTATTGATTTTTACGACGAGTGGTGAATTGGCAAATCAAATGATGCATCCACGTTTCCAGATCGAACGCGAATATGCAATAAGAATCATCGGTCAATTAACCCCAGAACAAATGACTCAGTTAACCCGAGGTATTGAGCTTGAAGATGGAATAGCCAAGTTTGATATGATTGTCGAGCAAGGAGGTGAGGGTTCTAACCGATGGTACCATGCAGTTATCAAAGAAGGTCGAAACAGAGAAGTTAGAAGGATGTTTGAAAAATTGGGAATCGCAGTGAGCCGCCTAATTCGTGTTCGGTTCGGACCAATTCGTTTACCGCCTTACCTAAAACGAGGCATGTTGTCTGAACTCAAAGAAAATGAGGTTCACCAAATAATGGCTTTATTTCATAAGATGATTGAGCCCAAGGTAGTTGTTCCTCGAGTTCAGTCTAATCAACCAAAATTTACTTCCAATCGTTTTTCTTCAACATAAATACGAACTGATCTCCCGCACTTGTTTCAAGCCAGGTAAAGGGTACTCTGGGGTATAGGTGCTCTAAAGTCGATCGATTATGACCTATTTCCACGATGAGTAGGCCCCCATCATTTAGAAAATCTGTTGCATTTGTCAGAATGTTGCGAACGATGGAAAGGCCATCAGTACCTCCAGCCAGCGCAATGGAAGGCTCGTGACGAAATTCTTCGGGAAGATCACTCATTGATTTTTCATTAACGTAGGGTGGATTGCTAATAATGAGATCATAGCGCTTGTTACCCAGCTTAGAGAAAAGATCTGAGTGGATCAAGTGAATGGAAGAAGCTAAACCATAGTTTTCAATATTGATATGCGCTACTTCCAATGCGCTGGGAGAAATATCGACAGCATCAATTTGGGCGTTTTCAAAAGCATGTGCCAATAAGACCGCTAAGCAACCCGATCCCGTACAGAGATCTAATGCGTGAATCACTGCGGTAGGGTCGCTGATCCAGGGCGATAGCTGAGTTTGTAACAATTCGGCGATGAACGATCTCGGTATAATGACACGTTGATCGACGTAAAAATTGAAATCTCCTAACCATGCTTCATGGGTGAGATAAGTGATAGGGACTCTTTCAGCTACTCGTTTTTCAATCAATTCAATGATTGCATCACGTTCAGACTGAGTAATTTGAGCATCTAGGAACAAATCGAGTTGATTGGGTGCAAGGTGTAACACGTGCAACATGAGATGCGCAGCTTCATCATAAGCGGAAGGGAAGCCATGCCCAAAAAATAGCTGTGCTTGGTTAAAATAGCTAGTAGTGAAACGTAACCAATCGCGTACAGTTCGAAATTCTGTTTTGGCCTGTTGAATCAGGGTGGGTATAGTATTGTTTGGGTGTGTCACGATTAATCGAAGTAGAGGTTTGTGATAAAAACTATACTTTGTATAAGGTCAGAATGATAGCGTGGATTGATTGAGTATCGAATAAATTGTGATTTTAGATAACTTGGTATGACAGATGAAGAATGGATGTGGTTGGCACTTGGGTTAGCGGAGAAGGCACAAGCATTGGATGAAGTACCTGTTGGCGCAATCATCGTGAAAAACGGCGAAGTCATCGGTCAGGGCTATAACCAGCCGATTAAAACAAATGATCCATCGGGTCATGCTGAAATTATTGCGATTCGCGCTGCTAGCCAACAGATTCAAAATTACCGATTGGAAGGGTGTACGCTATATGTCACGCTAGAACCTTGTGCGATGTGTATTGGTGCAATTTTCCATGCCCGACTGCGTCGACTTGTGTTTGCTGCAAGTGATCCTAAAACGGGTGTATGTGGAAGTATCTTGGATTTACCTGCGGAAAAAAAGCTTAATCATCACCTGGAAGTGCATAAAGGGTTACTTGCTGAAGAATCAGCTCGATTGTTGAGGCAGTTCTTTTATGGGAAGCGTCATTTAGATAAACTAGCTCGGTATGAAAATTCAAATTAATATTGAACAACAGCAGCTTGATTTGTTCGATCGTGAAGAAAGATTGGTTAAACGCTATTTAATTTCTTCGGCCAAGAATGGCATAGGGCAAGTAAGAGGGAGTTATTGTACGCCCTTGGGTAAGCATATCATTCGTGCAAAAATTGGTGATAAACAACCGATTAACACGGTTTTTGTCAAACGTCGTCCCACAGGTGAAATTTACACGCCCCAGTTAGCGGCTCAATACCCTAACCGCGACTGGATTCTGACAAGAATACTCTGGTTATCGGGATGTGAAGTTGGTTTTAATCGATTGGGGGAGGTGGATACCATGCGCCGGTATATTTATATTCATGGAAGTCCGGATAGTGCGGCAATGGGTAAACCCGGTTCGATTGGCTGTATTCGTATGCATAACGATGATCTATTAGAGCTTTTCGATAAAGTACCGGTTGGGACACCTGTCAATATCACGCAATGATTTTTACATTGCTGAGCCTAAATAGCCAAATCATTGCAGTATTATGAGAATTCGCTCGCGTTATTGCATATTGCAACGATTTAGCTGATTGTTTGATCGTCTGGTTATTTGGCTTTCTTAGAAGGAAAATGATTAACAATTAATCGACCATCCGATATTACTAAATCAGGGTACTCCAATAGTTTAACATTTTCAAAGACATTTCCTTTTACTGCAATGATGTCGGCAGGTGATCCAACAATGAGCGTGCCCAGTGGTGCCAGACCCAATGCTTCACCTGCTTTAGCAGTTGCGGTCTCAAATAACGCTAATGGCGTCATTCCTGTCAGATGAAGCATCAATTGTAATTCTCTTGCATCAATACCCCATGGTATTTCGGTATGGGCTATTTCTGCGCCATAATAAAATTGTGCGCCGAGTTGAGCCAGCCTTAGCGTATTTGAATAAACGCCAGGACATAAAGACAAGGTGTCAATGGTCGTCACAATTCTTACCCCTTGTTGTACTGCTTGCTGAAGTAAATCTCCTGAGATTTCCATACAGGGAACATGCGCCCATTCATCTACTCCAGCAGCGAGCGCCAACTCAACGCCTTGTTGCTCACCTATGTGTGCAGTTACTTTTTTTCCAAGCTTGTGCGTCTCATCGACAATTGCTTGGATTACTTCAAGGGGTAATAAGGGCCAGGGTGGCATCACAGATGGCGCGTGCCCAGTTGTCCATGGTGCACCCGGCTCTCCTCCTGGTTCAAGTGCTATTTTTATATTAACTGCTCCACCCTGAATAAGATGTCGAACGGCTTCCCTTGCTTGATCTGGGGACTCAACTGCTAAAGCAACATCGCTATGGCCGTGATCACCCCCACCATGGCCATGCTGGCCAAAGACAGGGATTGGATAGCCACCGGGTGCTGTGATTATCGGTCCGGTTGTCAGAACACGCAGGTTGCCATCGCCTCCTGCTGGTGCCAGCAATGGTCCACCTACATCCCGAACGGTTGTCACACCATGACGAAGAACTGCATGATGAGAAACATTTTGCAGCGCTAAATGGGCATGTAGATCGATAAAACCAGGTAGAATAGTCGCATCTCCCAAATCCAATTCTTTTCCACCACGCTTGCGAATTTGTGGGGCTGGTCCGATTTCGATTACCTTGCCATTATCGATTAATAGCGCATGATCTTCATGCAGCGTGCGCCCATCAAAAATACGATCTGCTTTTAATAAGACGCGTTCTTGCTTTGCTGTTTCCTGGCGGTCGTTTGCCCAACTTTGCGATACACAGATGAATGCTGTGTATATCATGAACATACTTACTAAGATTTTACTTGATGCTTTCTCGATTGGAATTACAGTTGCAACCAAATTCATCATTCCTTCCTTTTTGTTGTAGTTATTTGAATTTATTTTCTTAAATAATGCAGCGACGTGTAGCCATTATAGGAATAAAAATTAACAATGGAATGTGACAAATTGTCGCAGTATAATTGACTGCGATTATTGCCTAAGTTTTACTAACATTAAATTTGGGCTCGTCGAGATTTTTTACAGGCTAAGCATTAATAGAAAAACAAATCTAAATTAATCATTGCTTTGTAGATGTGGCATAGATATTGCCAAATGTATTTGATACAAGTATCAAATACATTTGTAGGTTCTTTAAAATTGCGATTCATTACTAACATATCGCGATTTTCAGTTGAGATTTTTTATAAATAAAAAAGCATCTTGGAGCTTTCTAGAGGAAATAATGAAGCAAGTAAAATTGATCTCAGTATTATTATCAACACTAGTGTTTTTGATAATCTCTTCCGCCATCGTGATGGCAAAGAGCTCAGAACTTGAGTTTAGGGGTACTGTAACGAATATCGCTATTCCTGATGATGGTGATAGCATTGTTAAAGTGAAATTGATTACCAGCCACTCCCCTGATTTTGAAGTACCTATCATCGTGTTGGGGGCCACAGAGATTGAGTCGAATGGCTACCATATACCTTTGTCTGAATTAGAAGTGGGTGATGTCGTAAAAATTAGCGGTTTTTTTGGCGAAGATGGCATTGTTGCGGAATCAATTTATGTGCTTGATGGTGGGTTAGGTAAATTTCGTTTACGCGGTGTAATTAAAGGCATTGATACCGTCGAAGATGGTATTTTTATGCAGGTATTGGGTACCGATATTCTCGTTGACGAATCGACTTCAATTCGGAGTCGTGGACTGGGGGTGGTTAACAATTTACCGATATCTGCGCTCCAAGTTGGTGAGAGTGTCGATGTGAAAGGTAGATATCTCGATGACACATTTATTGCGGATCGTGTTGAAGTTGGTAAGCGTCCAGATGAGCATGTGCGCGTGAAAGGAAAAATTATTGACCTTACCAATGACATCATTGAAATTGTAACGATTCATGAAGCCCATTTGATCGTGATCAGAACAGGAACTACCAAAATCTATGGAAGCCTAGCAGAAGGTGAATTTGTTGAAGTTGAAGGTTATCTTAACCAGAAGCTAGAGGTTATCGCTGAAAAGATTATTGTAGATGATGATCGGAATGGGTATTCTCGTGATTATCATCATTATGAATCAAAGCGAAGTGATGATGATGATCGTTATGGGAGTATCAACCGAAATTACGGAAAGCATCATGGGAGAAAGGAAGGTCATAATAAAGACGACGACCGTGATGATTAATTTTAAGATCAATTAGAATCGGAATGAATCGCTAGTAAGATTTATTATGGCGTGATTGTAATATTGACGGTATTGTGGAAGGTAGCATTCGCAATACCGTCTTGATTGTCATCGACTGCAAACGTTATTGAGTAATTTCCCGGTTGCAGTGCTTTGAGTGAACTTTTCATAATAATGAATCGATCAATTATATTGAATTCGCCAACGTGAGCTCGTAGTGGTTGCGCAGAGGGAATAAATTCAAACCGATCATTTAGCCAGAAAGTTTCAGTTGGAGTGATTGCACGCACCCAATATTCTGCAGGATTTCCTAATAGTACGCCAGGATCCAAGGATGCTGTCAGCACGAGCGTATCATTTTGGGAGAGCTGCAAGGTTCCTATTTGATTATTGGCTGCAATCGTAGGACTCGGATATGAGAGCTTGGGAGGATTCGGAGAGGGCAAATCATTAAAGTACCATTGCACATTTGCATTGAAATAGATTCTGCCCCGGGTAATCACGAAATGTTTTAAATTAAGGAGCTCGGCTCGTGTTTCGCAGACCGCAAATGATGAACGGCTGTTATTGAAGCTAACAACGATGTCTGCATTATCAGTAAATCCAATGAATTCTAGGGTTAAAGTATAGTCATCAGGCGTGCCAGCAAACCTGTCTAGCCCACTCATTGCAAGTTTTAAGGTGGCTATATCATCTGCTGTGAGGGTTCGTTGTGCTTCACCAGCAATGATACCCTGTTGCATAACCGCTTCAGTATTTTGATAACCGAGTAGATTTGCTACGGTACGATCACCATTGGCAGCGAAAGTATGTCCTGCCGGAAGATCAACTAAATTCCTACTATAAGTGGTAATGTCAATTTTTTCTGCGATAGTAAAGGGATTATTATTTTTTTTTCTAAACCAATGCAGGTTGATATCATCACCCCGTGAATCATCATTTGAGCCAGCAACACCATCGTTTCCACTATTAAGATCATATCGGTTGTTTGAACCTCGGGTAGTCTGTGTATAGTTACGATTTACACCTGAAAGCCCTGATTCAGAGGATAAATTGGGGTGTGCAAGACCCAAGCAATGCCCAAGCTCATGTAATACCACGGATTCAAAATCGAAATGATTGAAAGGAATCTTTTCATCGTTGACGACATTACCTAGTGTGGGAATTAATTGATTCCACGTGGTAATTGCATTTTGAATTGGTAGTGTTATTTCAGTACCATGAAGTGAGGAAGGCGAAATACCGACTGTAATAATTAGATTTGTTCCTTGACCGCGATAGCCTTGAGGATGAGTGATGACGTCTGCTGTTTCACTATCTTCAGCAAATAAAAAAGTACCAGCGATAGCGCTCGTTATTAGCCCATAGACAAATATCAGTAAAATGATCGAGTTGATACCCTTCATGCGTACTTGATGGTTATTAGTAAAAAGGATTAATTAAGCGGTTCTAACTCAGAATTTTCCAAAATGTTCTGAAATAATTTTCTAGCTTCAATCAATTCATGCAGTTCTTCTAATTCCGGAAAATTTTCTACTGTCCATTGTAACGCGTGCCAAGTAATCCGCTTCGAGGTATTCCAATCGCTTTGATCAATATTGATTGGCGGCATATATCGGTTTGGATAAATTTCTATGATGGTAGTCGGTGCATCTGAAACACGCTGTAACGATAAGGTATTTTTTTTCTGCAAATTTTTAGCAATTTTCAGGCGCTGTTGAATTTCAGCTTCATTGAAATTAAGTAGGTTTGGTGTGGTTAATTGATTCCACAATTGATTCAATGTAACTGAATCAAGATGCCCAGAGAAAGTCCCTGATTTTTTATAATAGCTGGGACGATATACTTTTATATGACCATCTACAAAGATGGTCACAGTGATATTTTCGTTAAGATTTCGAGTGCTACTTTGACTTTCCTCGAAATAGGCAATTATGTTCTCTGATTTCGGTAGATTTTCTGCATATAAAATAGACAAACTGATCATTAGCAGCGCTAACCCGAGCAATAATCGATATGCACTGAAAATTTGTAACGTTAGGAAAACACTTTGAAATAATCGAGTCATAAAAATATTCTCTTACAAAATAATAACTGATGAGTCTAGAAGTTTAGAGAGGTTTCTTGCCTCATTTCTATCTCGATAAGAATAGAATTAGGGGTCGATTTAATCTCCCGATTAAATTAAGCCACTGGCCATAATGTCGTTAATACTAACATTCTAAATTTAGTTTAATTCAGGGGAGTCAATTGTGATATTGCTTGCAAGCTCATATGAAGAAATGCTGGATGACTGGAGAAGAAGCTTAACAGACCTTTCATCCGTTCTTTGCATCAATGATCATGAATTATTGAGCCATGAATTAGCGAGAAGAAAACCACCCATACTGCTGATAGACCATGATTTCTTAGGTAATGATAGCTCAAAGAAAGTAGAGGGTCTGCTTATATTAAGTCCTAAGACTCAAATCATTATATCAAGTCCAGGTATTTCAGATGAAGTGGAATGGAAATTATTCAAATCTGGAATCAGAGGATGTTGCCGTGATTCGATTGAGCCTGGCGAAATAAAACGAGTTGTTAAAGCTGTTTGGCAAGGAGAGTTATGGATTCGGCGCAAATTGGTTCATCATATGCTGGATGAGCTGGTTGTTACTACAAAAGAGAAGAAGCATATTGAGCGTGCTGTTAATAACCTGCTTGAAAATTTAACGAAGCGAGAATATGAAATTGCTATCTTGGTAGGTCGCGGTGAAAGCAATAAGCAGATTGCGAGAAAGCTTGATATAACTGAACGCACTGTTAAAGCACATCTAACAGAAATTTTCCGTAAATTAGCAATTACTGATCGAATAAAACTGGCGCTACTTGTAAAAGATACTGCAGTATCTTCAAACCAAACTGACTTTCATAATCCTAATAATTTTCCCATAGCATCTGCCTAGCCAAATAAGACTGTTGAGTCTTATCAATGGGGGTGGGTAATATCTCTAGCTAAAAGCCGATTAGATAACTTCGCGATACGCGGATTATTGCGAAAATCATTCACGGTCATGCCCATTCCCCAAAGGTTCAGAAATTTTCCACATGTTGAATCAAAGATATGGTCACGCAACATACTTTCTTGGATAAAACCTAAGGCTAAAGCGTTTTGTTGAGATGAAGTATTATCTTCATAAACGAGAGACGTAATTTTGTTTAATTTGACTTTATTAAAAGCAAAATCGAGCACTGACAAAGTCGCTTCCAATCCTAACCCTTTTGCATGATCATTGGTGTCCGGAAAGCCAATGAGAAATTCAGCACGGCGGTGAACAAATTCAATTTCTACCAAGTTTGCAATACCGATAGGTTGATTTATTCCTTTTTTTACGATTATCCAGTCAATGGATTTAAGTTGGCACGGATGCATTTTATTCGCTTCTTCTAACTTTAAGGCAAGTTCTTCTGCGCGTTGATGGCGAGGAATATAGTGATTGTATTGCGCCATAAACTGGGTATTTTGATAACATTGACGAAGATAGCCTGCATCTTCTTTGCAATAGCGACGTAAATAAAGTTTGTTTCCTTCAAGTGGAACGAGCCAGATTGTGGCGACTTCCTGGTGATTTAAGATTGCCTGAGTAAAGTTGGGACGAAGTGCAATTGCTTTAAGGAAATAATTTCTTGCTTCCTCGATACGTCCTAGGGTTTTAAGTGCCTGGCCGAGATTATTGTAAGCTTCTGGGTAATTTTCATGTAGCTTGAGCGCATTTAAATAGCTGGTAACTGCTTCCTCCATTTTGTTCATTTTTTGAAGTGCATTACCTAAATTATTCAACGCCTGCGGAAAATTGGGGCGACATTGCAAAGCGTTTCGAAAGCAGCCAATAGCAGCTTCTATACGATTTTGTGCGAGATAAACATTGCCCAAAATATTGTGAACATCTGCTTGTTTCGCATTAAGTGCTAGCGATTCCTTACAGTAAATCACTGCATCGTCAATATTACCTTGTTCCCATAATGCATTTGCGTAATTGCCTAGAAAATCAGCCCGTTGAGGAGCAGCTGCTATTGCTTTGATAAAATAATCATTTGCCAATGCGTATTGTTTTGTTTGCGCATAGATAATCGCAAGTAAATGGAGCGTATCAGGTTGGCTAGGTATTAATGCGCAAACTTTTAGACAACAGGCTTCCGCATCCTGAAAATTGCCTTGCTGTTGATAATGCGCAGCCTTCTGCAACAGACTGGAGATTTGAGACTGAGATATCAGCATGGATTAACAAGGTTGTTATTAATTTCGCTGACTTACCCTAAAAGTTTGGATATTTCAGCGAAATTAGACGTGTTACTTTCTAACCCAGCGGAAGAATGGGTAGATTGGATTCGTTAATACCTACTATCATGGCTGGGAACACGTCACCAGTAGTAAAATTAAGTGTATCCGTATCCTGAATACCTTGATAAGTATCGCCCGCGAGATCTTTAATAACGCCTTCTGCAATCTGAATGTTGTAGGTTGTATTCGGCATCAAGTCTGTCGATGGATTGATTGTTACCTTGCTGCTACTGATCGTAACTTGGTTGGTATCGTTAATTGCAAAGGTGCGTGTGTCTGAAGCATCCGATTCATTTGTGAGGATTATGTTACCAACTCCAGCTGTTATTTGCTCGTCAAAGCTCAATGTGATGTTTTCATTAGTAGGGAAAAGAATTGTATCATCCGCTGGTGTGCTAAAAGATAAGCGTGGATTTGCTGGTATCGTCGTGAAATTCAGCGAGGTATTATCTGAAATTCCAGTATAAGCATGGTTTGCAAGGTCGGTAATCGCAGTACTATCGATTTGAATACTATATAAAGTATTCGGAATCAAATCAGTTGTCGGATTAATGATGACATTACCAAAATCATCAAATGATACTTGAGTTATGTCATCTACTGAGATCATGCGACTATCAGTTGGATCGGTTTCATTCGTGATCGTAATATTTCCAGTACCTGCCTTAACTACTTCATCAAAACTTAACCAGAGATCATTATCACTTTTGAAATCCGTGAAATCATCATAAGGGTTGCTGTATACCAATAACGGATTCAGTGTTGTTGAGAAATTTAGTGTTGTGTCATCGCTAATGCCAAGGAATGGATTGCCTGCTGAATCGGTAATTACACCACTGTCGATCAGAACATGATAGGTGGTGTTGGCTACTAGATCATCTGTTGGATTGATCGTAATGATGTCACTAAAGTATGGATCAAAACTGATCTGATTAGTATCCGTAATAGAAATGACTCGTGTATCGGTTCCATTGCTGATAATGATGTTACCGTTACCAGCCTTTACACTCTCGTTGAAGAAAAGTGTAATATCACTTTCTACCTGAAAATGACTAAATTCATCAGAAGGATTGCTCCAAATCAGCAAGGGATTCGTTGGAATGGTTGTAAAATTCAACGATGTATTATCTGCAATACCAGCATAAGGATGATCTGCCAGATCGGTAATCGCAGTACCATCGATTTGAATACTATATGAAGTATTCGGAATTAAATCAGTTATAGGATTAATAAAGACAGAACTAAATCCATCAAATAAAACCTGAGTAGTGTCATTGATGGAGATGACTCGACTATCTTTGGGATCGGACTCATTCGTAATGGTGATATTTCCGCTACCTGCGCTGACTATTTCACTAAAATTTAAAATAATATCGCTATCAACCGAGAATCCAACTGTGTCATCCCAAGGATTGCTGCCAAACAACAAAGGATTGGAAGGAATAGTTGTAAAGTTCAGTGAAGTATTATCTGAAATCCCAGCATAAGCATGGTTTGTGAGATCAGTAATCGCAGTACCATCGATTTGAATACTATATGAAGTATTCGGAATTAAATCAGTTGTAGGATTAATAAAGACAGAACCAAATTCATTAAATTGAACCTGAGTAGTGTCATTGATGGAGATGACTCGACTATCTTTGGGATCGGACTCATTCATAATGGTGATATTTCCGCTACCTGCGCTGACTACTTCATCAAAATTTAGAACAATATCGCTATCGGCCTGGAACCAAACTATGTCATCCCAAGGGTCGCTGCCAAACAACAAAGGGTTAGATGGAATGGTTGTAAAATTAAGGGTATTACTATCATTGATACCCCCGTAAGGGTTGCCAGCTAAGTCGGTAATAACACCACTCGCAATTTGGATGCTGTAGGTTGTGTTCGGAATGAAATCAGCAGTTGGGTTAATCGTAATCGCCCCGCCATTTTTACTAGAACTAAAAGAAACTTGATTGGAGTCGTTGATCGGGATAATGTGTGTATCAACACCATTGCTAATTATAATGTCCCCGCTATTCGGTTTTACTGCTTCATCAAAACTCAGTTCAATATTATTGTCTATTTTAAATTGAGTTGCATTATTCCACGGATTACTTCCAATTAACTGCGGAGGTGCAAGTACGGTCGTAAAATTTAAAGTGTTTTCATCACTGATTCCTGCATAAGGATTACCTGCCCAATCGGTAATAGCACCGGTACCTATTTGTACATTATAGGTTGTGTCAGGGATAAGATCATCCAGTGGATTAATCGTTACTTTACCAGATGTAAAACTGACTTGACTGATGTCGGTCACATCAATGACCCGAGTGTCAGCGCCATTACTAATCGTAATAGCACCTGAACCAGCTTTTATTAGCTCATCAAAATTTAAGACTATATTTCCATCATTCCTAAATGAGACTTCATCATCGATTGGGTTGCTAAAAACAAATGTAGGCGCTATCGTATCACTCGGAGCAACTAAATTAAAATTCAGTTTAGTAGATAATGTACCGCCTTGGTTATCGATAACTTCGTAGTTCAATTCGACTAGACCACTATAATCAGGATCAGGTGTAAATAACCACCCTTCACCTGTTTTAGTTAAGAAACCATGAGTAGCAGTCAAATTTGAGGCAGATAGCGTATCACTATCGGGATCCGTAAATCCTGCTAACAAATCAGTGGTCAAAATGTTATAAGGTTGATTAATCGTACCATCACCCAATACGGTAGGTGTACCTGTCAATTCTGGCGCATCATTAACACCCGCAAATGTTACTGTGGCAGTGGCCCAGCTCAGGGGATTGTTGCCTTTACCTTGACGCATTGCATAGCTGAAGGTATCAACTAAATTTTCTCCTTGAGGTAAGGCCTTTAGGGTAGATGCTAAATCGGGTGTTAGCTCATAGGCCACTTTACCTTCTTCGGTTATCCAGATATTTGCCCCTTTTTCGCTAAAATTAATGGCACCTACGGTATCGGATAATAAAAGATCTGCATCCGGCTCGCTAACGTTACTCACACCACCATCAATTGACCAAAGTGTCTGGGAATTGCCGCCAGAATCGTTTGCCATGACATCTAATACGTGAGCTGCATTGCTGCTAGAAAGATTAAAGCTATCATCGTTCGCTTTGGAATTCTTAGCGAAGCTGTCGGTAGATGAAACCTTTGCCTTCGTATTAGTCGTCATAAACTTACCCTATGAAATAAAAAATGAGAAATATCAGCATAGCATATTAAGTATCAATACACATGCCAATTACATCATAGAATTTTTTTTAAAGATGTGATGTTTCTCACGAAAATAGGCTAACTTTGCTGGAACCTTGAATCTAAAATTCAGAGCATTCAGTAGTAAAATAAATTACTCGGTTACTTTTTTCTCTGGAATGATTGTTCGTAATTCTTGGAAAATAGCACGAAAGCTTTTAGGTGGTTTTTGCAGAAGCGCTTCTTTTTGGGCATTACGGATCAAAACCCGTAAGCGTTGTATATCAGCTTCTGGATAATGTTGTTTGAGTTCATTGATCGAATCTTCATCCGCTAAAAGCCGGGTGCGCCAATTTTCTAATTGATGTAACCAAGCGGTTTGGTAAATATCCCTATTTTCCCAGTGATCAATTTTTTCTTGAATCGGCGCAGCATCGATATTACGCATCAATTTACCGATGTATTGCATCTGACGTCGCTTTGCTTCACGTTTGGTCAGTTGCTTGGCTTCATGAATTGCATCAACCAGTATTTCTGGCAAATCAAGCTCTGCAATTTGTTTAGAATCTAATTCGACGAGTTGTTCCCCAATCGCTTGAAGTTCATGCATTGCTTTTTTGCGGCGTGTTTTGCTGAGAATTTCTTCGGATTCAGTGTCATCATGACTATTGTGCATCATTTCAGATCGATTTATAGCTGTGTGAAGAAGCTGCTATCATAGCGGTTTTGTAATATCTTTTTTTGAATTTTATGCACATTTGCTTTTGGAAAAGCAGTGATGTTGTTAATTCTTAGTTTAAATAAGTAAAGGCGGTATGAATCCAGATACTTCGAGCAGACAAGATTTTTCCTATTCTTTTGTGGAATTGCAACAGATTGCAAATGATATTCTGAATCACGCTAAGCAAGGTGGGGCAACTGCGTGCGAGGCGAACGTGTCAGATGGTTTTGGATTAAATGTCGCTGTGCGCCAGAATGCGGTTGAAACGATCGAACATAATCGAGATAAAGGGTTATCGGTAACCGTTTATATGGGTCAGAAACGAGGCAATGCCAGTACTTCTGATTTTTCACCCCAAGCGATCAATGATACTGTGGCTGCAGCATTATCTATTGCGCGCCATACTGCGGAAGATGATTGTGCCGGACTTGCCGAAGCCAATTTATTGGCAACGATATTTCCTGATCTTGATTTATATTATCCTTGGAATTTATCTGTAGAGCAGGCTATCGAACTGGCCCAGCGATGTGAAGCTGAGGCGCTTGCTGTCGACAAACGGATTACCAATTCTGAGGGAGCCTCAGTTTCGGTTGGTGCTTCTCAATTTGTATACGCTAATAGTTTGGGTTTTATGGGAGGATACCCTGTTTCACGGCATAGTATTAGTTGTGCAGTGATTGCGAGTGAAGCTGAGATGATGCAACGCGACTATTGGTTTAGTGTCGCACGCGATGCCCATGATCTGGAACAGGTTGAAGCCGTGGGTAAGAAAGCAGGAATGCGTACTGTTGCGCGTTTGGGTGCTAAGAAACTTTCGACGTGTGAGGTGCCAGTGTTATTTGCGGCACCCATAGCTTCAAGTTTAATAGGACACATGGTGAGTGCCATCAGTGGCGGAAGCCTATACCGTAAATCATCGTTTTTATTGGATAGCATTGGCAAGCAAATTCTTCCGTCTGATATTCAGCTTCGAGAACTACCGTATCTTCCGAAGGGGCTTGCGAGTTGCGCCTTTGATGAGGAAGGCGTTGCGACGAAAGACCGCAGTATTATTGAGAATGGTGTGGTGCAAGGTTATTTCCTCAATAGCTATTCAGCAAGAAAGCTGGGCTTACATTCAACGGGAAATGCAGGGGGTAATCACAATCTTATATTGTCGTGTGCTGAACCGCTTGGCTTTGAGGCGCTTCTGAAAAAAATGAATAGAGGATTACTCGTGACTGAATTATTAGGTCATGGTGTAAATGGTGTGACTGGGGACTATTCAAGAGGGGCAATGGGATTTTGGGTAGAGAATGGGGAAATAGGTTACCCCGTTGAAGAGATTACCATTGCGGGCAATCTAAAAGCCATGCTATCGGGTATCATTGGTGTGGGTAGCGATGTGATTATCCGCGGATCCAAACAATGTGGGTCAATATTAATTGATCGGATGATGGTTGCTGGGCTCTAAATGGCCTTAAGCACTCATTAGCTACTAATTAGCGCTTTTTTAGGTAAAACACGAACTCATCATCTAATTCAGTAAGCGATAACAATTCATTCGCAGTTTGCTCAGCAAAAACTTGAAAATCAATTACTGAACCAGGATCCGTAGCGACGATTTTAATGACTTGTCCTGTTGACATTTCTGACAAAGCTTTTTTGGTGCGTAATATCGGCAGCGGGCAGACTAGTCCCCGCACGTCTAATTCTCGGTCTACGAGGAGGGGAACTTCTTTTTCCGCCAGTAATGGCTGTGTTTTAGTTAGTTTCATGGTTTTGTTATTGAGCATCTATTTTAGATTTTCAAAATATCTCAATCGGAATGAGATACGATAACTCTTTTTTTATATTTTAACGTATGCCAGTTAATATTTCGCCACTACTTTCTGAGCAATTACTACCGATTGCTGGAATATCCCTCGGAATTGCTGAAGCGGGGATTAAGCGTCCGAATCGTAAAGACTTATTGACTATCGTGTTAGATGGCAACGTCAATATAGCAGGTGTTTTTACGCAAAATCGGTTTTGTGCTGCACCAGTGATTGTAGCCAAGGATAATTTAACCCAAGCCTCTTCAATTCGTGCTTTGGTTATCAATACAGGGAATGCTAATGCAGGCACTGGAGAGCAGGGCATCGCAGATGCCCGTGCAACATGTCAGCATCTAGCCAAGCTTTTAAATTGTCATGTAGCGCAGATTCTACCCTTCTCTACCGGTGTAATTATGGAACCGCTTCCGCTCGAGAAGATTGTGACTCATTTGCCGCAGGCATTAGCAGACCTTAACCCAGATCATTGGTTTAAGGCTGCGCAAGCGATCATGACAACCGATATCGTTCCAAAAGGCGTGTCGCGCCAAATTGAAATTCAAGGAAAAACAGTGACCATAACTGGAATTGCAAAAGGCTCGGGTATGATCCATCCCAATATGGCAACCATGCTTGGCTATATTGGCACTGATGCTTGCGTTGCCAAGGCTATCCTGCAACAGATGGTTCGTCATGTAGCGGATCACTCGTTCAACTGTATCACAGTTGATGGTGATACTTCTACCAATGATGCGCTGATACTAATGGCGACAGGACGAGCCGGACATTCAGAGATTACTCAACTAGAAAGCCAAGATTATCTGAAACTTCAAACAGCGATAACGACCGTAGCAAGAGAATTAGCACAAATGATCGTACGTGATGGCGAGGGCGCAACCAAATTCATTACGGTTTGTGTGGAAAAAGGAAAAAGCCGAGAAGAGTGTTCACGGGTCGCATATGCTATCGCACATTCACCTTTAGTTAAGACGGCTTTTTTCGCTTCTGATCCTAATTTAGGTCGTATCTTGGCTGCAATTGGTAACTCAGGAATCATCGATCTAAATGTAGATTTAGTGCAGCTCTATCTGGATGATGTGTTGGTGGCAGAACAGGGTGGTAGAGCCAAAAGTTATCAAGAAGAGGCAGGACAGCGGGTGATGAAACAATCTGAAATCACGGTACGGGTCGTTTTAAATCGAGGCACCATGACAGCAACGGTATGGACCTGCGATTTTTCTTACGACTACGTCAAGATTAATGCTGACTATCGCAGTTGATTGATGATGTCACAATTCGATTCGGTTTTTGATCGACTCAATGATTTGCTGATACGCGTTGAAGCGTTACTGCCTAATCAGCAGGATATGACAGATTTTGACGCAGCGAAGGCTTTTCGCTGGCGCAAACAAGGTCATAATGGTTATCTGCAACCGGTAACACACCCTCATCAAATTCAGCTCGATGCATTGCAGGGTATCGATGAACAAAAGCAATTAATCGTTCAGAATACCTACCAGTTCGTCTTGGGCTATCCTGCTAACAATGTGTTACTGACGGGTGCACGCGGTACAGGAAAATCTTCCTTAGTAAAAGCATTACTCCATCAATATGCGGATAAAGGGCTACGCTTAATCGAGGTAGAAAAGCAAGATCTAATCGACTTGCCCGATATTACTGAGCAAATTTATCAAAGACCCGAGCGTTTTATTCTATATTGTGATGATTTATCGTTTGAAATGCATGAGCCAGGCTATAAAGCGCTCAAAGCGATTTTAGATGGTTCGATTGCTCGTGCGTCGGAAAATATCTTGGTTTACGCGACCTCAAATCGACGCCATTTGATGCCAGAATCGATGAAAGATAATTTGGATACACGTCACATCGATGGTGATATTCATCCGAGTGAGTCCGTAGAAGAAAAAATTTCGCTATCAGAACGGTTTGGTTTATGGCTTTCTTTTTATCCTTTTGATCAGACGCAATATCTCGACATCGTTCGCTATTGGCTAGCGCATTATGGCATTCGGCGTATGAATGATGCCGTTAGGTTAGAGGCATTGCGTTGGGCATTGGCAAGAGGCGGAAGAAGCGGGCGTATTGCCTGGCAGTTTGCGCGTGATTGGTCTGGTAAACGAAAATTAGCACAGTCGCTACGCCGAAAGACTCGTCAATCCTCATAATTTTGAGTAAATGATTGAAGTTGCTGCTGCTGTGTTAGTTCGACCCGATGGGCATTTTTTGCTGACCAGCCGACCAGCGGGAAAACCCTATTCAGGTTATTGGGAGTTTCCTGGCGGAAAAATTGAGAAAGATGAATCTGTTTCACAAGCGCTCGCACGTGAACTGTACGAAGAGCTGGGAATTCAAATTGAGCAGGCAAGTCCTTGGGTAACAAAAATTTATGCTTACCAGCATGCAACAGTAAGACTGCATTTCTACCGCGTTTTTAATTGGCATGGTGAGCTTATTGGTCGTGAGAATCAGCAATTATCCTGGCAAACGCCTGACAAGGTTGTTGTTGCACCGCTGCTTCCTGCTAATCAGCCGATTATTCGTAGCCTATCCTTACCCTCTGTTTATGGAATTACTCAAGCTGCTGAATTGGGCAAATCAACCATGCTGCAAAAAATTGAACTCGCAGCACAGCAAGGTTTAGGGTTGCTGCAGGTTCGCGAGAAATCGATGAGTAAAGCACAGCTAAAACAATTTATCGATGAAATTATAAACCGTACTAAATCGTATCCAATGAAGATTTTCGTAAATGAGGATATAGCGCTAGCGAACGAAGTTGGGGTCAATGGTGTGCATTTAACTTCTAGTCAATTGATGGATATATCTGTCCGGCCAGATGTGGCTTGGTGCGCGGCTTCTTGTCATAACGTTGAAGAACTTTATCATGCTGAACAACTTGGGCTAGATTTTGTGGTGTTAGGTCCAGTATTACCGACAAAGAGTCATCCAGGTGCGATCGCATTAGGCTGGAGAAAATTTTCGAGTATGATTCGAGATTATCCCCTTCCTGTTTATGCATTGGGCGGCATGACACGAGCAGATTTACCTTTCGCGATTGAACTGGGGGCTCATGGTATTGCGATGCTGCAGGATATATGGAAGATAGAAGCAGTACTGAAATAAGGTGAAGATTCTTATGAAAAAAAGGGTGTGGGTCATTATTCTGATACTGATCGGATTAACTGGTTGCAGTACGATTTATTTCCTTGAGGGCAAAGAATATGAAGGCAGAAGACAATATATCGCTGCTCGTGCTGAGATGTATCAACGCTGTATTGAAGGCACGATATCCCTTAGCCCTCCACCGATACAACGAAAATTGATCGCATTGATTCCTTCACAGGAAGCGATTTTCAGAACCCATTTCGATAACATCAAGGAATCTAACCCCAATTTTCCCGTTACGATGGAAGATTTGCGACAAGACCCTATTTATTTTGGGATGAATGAGAATTATCGGTTAGTGGTTGAGCTGATCAAAAAACGAAATCTCTATCAAGATTTACAAATTGAGGAATATGAAACGCTAACAGTACCCGAAGTCGATGAAGAAAGTGATGTGTTCTATATTGCCTTACCCAAAGATACCAAGCACCGAGATATGTATTATCTGAATACCGAAAAAAGGGGTAAGCTACGCGTGGATTATGGTCCGATGGATCCTGATTGTGAGACAGCGCGCGCACCGTTCTTAGCATTGATTCCTTGTGAGCAATTTCGTGATCAGTTACTGACTGCCATTGAGACACTCGCGAAACAATCACCTTAATCTTGGTTAGGCTAGGATTCTTCTCAGCATTGCGTCACTCGCATAACCGCAGTCACTAACAGTCGTGTTATTTAAGCAGTTGTGGTAACACTCGGTAAGCGATGCTCAGTTCAATATTTGGCTTATCGTATTACTTTAAATAATAAATTCAATGGTCTAGAAGATAAATCGAACGATGTCCAAATTAATCCAGGCACCGGTACACCGACACGAAATTTTTGCTTGGGCACTATTTGATTTTGCCAATTCTGGTTATACCACCGTTGTATTAACCGCGATATTCAATGCTTATTTCGTTGGTGTGATTGCACAAGCTTATTCTTCTGGAACTGCGACGCTGTGGTGGACCATTACTACAGCAATTGCCAATGGTGTTGTTTTATTGACCGCCCCCATTATCGGGGCGATCGCAGACGATCGTGCTTGGAAAAAACGCTTTCTAATGATTTCCGCAAGCGGTTGTGTAGGCTTTACTGCCTTGCTGGCAACCGCAGGTCCCGGTGATGTAAGTTATGCAATGGCTTTAGTGATATTGGCAAGTATTTGTTTTTTTACGGGCGAGAATCTTATTGCGGCCTTTCTTCCGGAAATTGCAACACCAGATAAAATGGGTCGAATTTCAGCGTTTGGATGGACAATTGGTTATCTCGGTGGCTTACTGACTTTGGTGTTGTGTCTATGGGTTACCTTAAACGCTGCGGCGCAGGGGGCAGAAATGGCCGATGCTGTGCCACTGACATTGCTGATTGTGGCAGCAATGTTCGTCGTGGGAAGCTTACCTACTTTCATCTGGTTACGCGAACGTGTCCAACCTTGTGAGCGAGCCGCTATCAATTATTACTCGATTGCTTACCAACGCCTACACACGACATGGCAGCACGCGCGTTTTCATCGGGATTTATTTCAATTTCTCATTGCCTTGACAATTTATACCTGTGGAATTAACACGGTCATCGTGCTGGCCGCTGTTTATGCGCAAGAAGTGATGGGTTTTACGACAGAAGATAATATCCAACTCATTTTAATCGTTAATATCAGTGCTGCACTGGGTGCATTTGTCTTTGGGCAAATTCAGGATCGACTTGGTTCGTTGCGAACGTTATCGATGACCCTAGTTATCTGGATCTGCGCATTGTTGCTAGCCTATTTTACACATGACCGAATGATGTTCTGGGTAGTTGCCAATTTAGTAGGTATTGCATTAGGATCAAGCCAAAGTGCTGGGCGTGCCATTATTGGATTATTTTCTCCTTCTGCAAGAGCAGGGGAATATTTTGGTTTATGGGGATTAGCAACTAAACTGGCAGCAGTGATTGGCCCATTGTGCTATGGGTTGATCACCTATGTTACGCAGGGAGATCATCGCACGGCGTTATTGGTGACAACATGTTTTTTTATAGCTGGATTACTATCCTTGATCGGTATCGACGAGAAGCGCGGTAGGGGTGCAGCAATTCAAGACTGATCTACACAAATCTTGATTTTATGTGATCGTTACGTTAAGGTTTTCCTAAGATAATTTAATGATGGTGGGTGCGGATGGATCAAATCGTTGTACCTCAAGCGACATGGATGCGTGTCGCTATCGATGATGCTAAACGCTTCATGGGGTTGACGGAAGGAGGTCCATTTGGGGCGTGTATTGTAAAGAATAACGAAGTGATTGCCGTGGCGCATAGCACTGTGTTACGTGAGCATGATCCGACCTGCCATGCAGAAATTAATGCGATTCGTCAAGCTGCGCGAGCGCTTAATCAATATCATCTCAATGATTGCGTAATCTACTCCACGACTGAGCCCTGTCCTATGTGTTTCAGCGCCATTCATTGGGCTAGAATTCATACGATCGTGTTTGGAACGCGTATCGCTGATGTCAAAATACTAGGATTCAATGAGCTCGATTTGAGCAATGAATACATGAAATGCGAAGGCCATAGTCAAATTGAGATCGTGAGTGATTTTTTACGTGATGAGTGCGAACAAGTCCTCAGTGCATGGCAGAAAATTAGTCAGGGTATTGCTTATTGATACGCGGATTCAATTTCGAAGTGCAACACCTAACGGTGATCTGGTGTATTAGTTCCGATCTGATCTGACACATCACTTGCAAAAGTGAGAGTTACCGGTTTTGATAAAGGTATCAAATCTTAATCAAAACAAAAGAGGTAACTGATGTGTCAACACTTTTCTGGGCACAAAGTTAAGCGGCATTTAGCTGCAACTCGAAGTCAACGGGCGATATGTATCCATTAGCTGAATGTAATCGCTCCCGGTTGTAAAACACTTCGATATATTCAAACACAGCCTGCTTGGCTATAAACTTCCTTAAAAAAGTTGCACTTCAAAGTTGAATCCGCCCGATAAAAAAGAATCAGAAAGCGGTGATAGTATCAAAGCCTTCATGGATGAAATTGGGGCTGCACGCTGTGTATATTTTTGCTAACCCCCCACTTATTTTGAATCGTCGTATACGCTGTATGAGCTGATTACGATCCATAAATGGACAGTGCTCGATAAGCGTTTTGTTTTCCCGATTCGTGTGACAGAGCAGGTAACCACTTATTCATGGACCGTAATGAAACAATATTGGGAAAACTAGGAGGCGATTCGCAATGAATTGGCACATTTGCTCGGCCTTGCGAATCATGATCACGAAACGGCTCGGTACTGGATTGACTGCGGGACGTTTGCAATTACCAACACTATTTTATTTGGACTAATGAGATCTTTATGCTGACCTGACGGTCAAAGAAGCGACACAACGTTTCCGCTGGATTGTGCTGGGTACGTTTACTATGGGTTCACCGGAAAACGAAGCGGAAAGAGAAGAAGATGAGGCACAGCATTTTGTTACCTTGACACAGGGATTCTGGCTTGCCGATAGTGCTTGTACCCAAGCGCTATGGTTAGCGGTGATGAAGAATAATCCATCTCGTTTCGTAGGTGAACACGGTAATCCGGTAGAACAAGTTAGTTGGGATAATGTGCAGCAATTTATCCAAGCCATCGATACGCAGATTCCAGACTTACAAGCGCACTTGCCGACCGAAGCGGAGTGGGAGTATACCTATCGCGCAGGTTCCACTACCCTGTTTTCATTTGACGAGACCATTACGCCCGAGCAAGTGAATTATCATGGCAATTATCCTTATACTGCTGCCTTGACAGGGATTTATCGTGAAAGAACCGTACCGGTTAAATCATTGCCACCTAATCCTTGGGGTCTGTACGAAATGCACGGCAATGTCTGGGAATGGTGTGCGGATCGGTACACCGCTTGTCCTTCATTTGCAGTGGTCGATCAATCAGGGTCAATTACTAAAGAATATCGTTCATTGCGTGGTGGATCGTGAGTCAGCCATGCTAGTTTAGATCTGCTTTTCGTGATGGAGATGAAATTGATTTAAACGATGGTGTTATTGGCTTCCGGCTTTCCCTTGGTCGAAGTCGAGTGCCAGTTATAGGTGCCAGTAGGCAGCAGTCAGCAAAGTGGGTTAAATAGACTGGCGCATTTGACAGCGTGTTCTATAGCCGGTAGATTCGAACTCAAACGGTTGATGTCATCTTAAGGGAATAACTACGATGTCAGGTATTTTTATCAGTTATCGACGCCATGATAGCCAAAGCGCAGCCGGTAGGTTGGCTGATTTTTTAGAGCGCAGTTTTGGGGCGGATCAAATTTTTCGCGATGTGGAAACGATCGAACCTGGGGTCGATTTTGTGCAAGCGATCGAGAAAGCAATTGCCTCTTGCCAAGTGATGCTGGTGGTGATTGGGCCGCGTTGGCTCACGATTACCGATCAGCAGGGTAATCGTCGTTTGGATAAAGCCGATGATTGGATTCGCATTGAAACCAAGCTGGCATTGCAACGCAATATTCGCGTGATTCCGGTGTTGGTGGAAAATGCGCAACCCCCGACCATGGATGAATTGCCTGATGAAATCAAGCCGTTGGCGCGCCGTGAAGCGCATGAACTCAGCGATAAACGCTGGGATTACGATGTGCAGTGCTTGATCGATGCGCTGGAAAAGGTTCCTGGCATTCGCCGCAAAGTACAAACGACGACTTCTTCCCAGAACGCGCCGGTGCAACCGGTTACCGCCCGTTTGACGACGAAATTGGGCAAAGTGTTGGCTTGGATTGGTGGGATTTTCGTGGCGCTGATTATGATCGGCTTATTTTTGGAAGATACCACGATATCAGTCACACCACCGCCATCGCTACCGCTTACGCCGGTCGCACCGCAACCGTTAATGCAAGGTTTACCTTCAGGTTCGCCAACTTCGACGTGTGGGTGCTGGGGCTATGTGGAAGTGGGTGCAACACGCCCCAATGCGCAGTGCGCTTCCGGCATCGATGCCGTGGTGATGTGTCAAGGTGCATGTGCCGGTGGTGGCGCGCCTTGGCAATCGTTGTGCCAATAAGTGCCGTTAAAAGGTGCTACTACGCTTTTTTGATCGTGCTGAAGCTGAATAGCCTTACCAAAAGTCATTTTATTTCAGCCTTCTAGCGCAATATTTTTTAGTAGTATTATCTCCTATGATTGATTTTAGAGAGTGTCGTACTGCAGCGTTAGTGTTGTGGCGGCCGTAGGAGTGTGATATGGACAAGAGTGCATTACTCAGCGCGTTGGCGGCTGAAATTGAGCAAGGGAAAATGATTTTTCCAACTTCCACCAATGCAGCGATCAATATCAAAAAAATGCTGGATGATCCCGATTGTGAGCTGGATAAGGTAACCCGCCTGATACAAGCTGAACCGCTGCTAGCCACCAAAGTGGTGGCCGTGGCCAACTCGGTGGCGTTTAACCGTTCTGGTAAGCGTATTACCGATGTGCGTTCAGCGATTAGCTTGCTGGGTTTTAACATGGTGCGCAATTTGGCAACGGCGATTTTGACACGACAGCTTGCCGGTAAAGCCGCCAATAATGAGATCGTTACTCAGTTATGGAAGCATTCGGCGTATGTGGCGTCGTTGGCGCAAGTGATTGCACGTCGTGTCACCAAGCAAAACCCTGATACGGCGATGTTTGCCGGTATGATTCATGAAATCAGTTGGTTTTATTTGCTGTCGCGTGAGAAAGATTTCCCAGGGTTAACGGAAGGCGATTTTGCCAGCTCTTGGGTCAGCGATGAAGACCTGGATGATGAAACCGAGATCGAATGTGAAATCAAAATTGGTACTGCGATCCTCAAAGCGCTTGCCGTGCCAGCACCCGTCATCGAGGGTATTACTTGCTTATGGGAAGGGTATTTAGCCTATCCGCCGACGACGCTCGGTGATACCCTGCTGTTTGCCGATCAGTTATCTCCGATACGCTCACCGTTTGTGCTACCGTCTGATCAAACGGGTGATGATATCAAAGCCAGTATGGATACCTTGACCGATCAAGAAACATTAAGCGAGATCTTGAAGGACTCGGAAGCGGAAATTAAGTCGCTTACCGAAGCATTAGGGGCCTAGCTTATATTACAACACCCTGAGCGCTGGATTTTGCAACTTTAACCAGCGCTTCAGCCTGCAATATCTCTCAATTTCTTCAGTGATAAGTTTTGGAATGAAAGGTGTCGCGTAGCAGCCGCAATCCAAACAGCAAAAACTGCAATCCAATGACAGCAATGACGGCGGCAGTTATCCAAGGGCCGATTTGATCGACGATGGTGGCGAGCAACTGCCCACTTGGACTGCCGGGCAGTGGTTGCTTCATCATGATATTCACTGCAACATAGCACGCGAGTAAGCCAAAACAGCCAATTAAGCTGCCAGTAATGCGTGGATGCAGCAGATAGCCTGCGCTGAAGGGATTGCGGATCGAGCTTCGCCTGGCAAGCATCAGTAACAGCACAAAGAGTAGCATCTCTGCAACAATCACGGTAGCATCTGGCTCGAATGCAATTTGTAGCACTGTAGGGTAATACGCCAAGTAAACATAAGACAGAAATGCATTGAGAAGCACACCAATGAAGCTCATAACACACCTCCTGATAGGAATGGATTGTTAGCACGCCGTGCCTTCACCGCATCGATTGCGATGATTGAGGTTGTTTGATAACCCCGTTACCACCGGATCGAGGGTAGTTTGATGCTAGCAAAATTTCCAACCCGAGCATGTGACAAAAAACATATGAATTCAGCGACAAATCATCTTCAAGTTGCCAACCTTTGAAGAAGTATGAAGCGTTATCTCATTGACGCAGCAGATTAGTCTTAAGTCCGACAGACTCCTAGGTTAAAATAGGCCTTTTTTCTCATTGATCAACCGCTGGTTTTTTTAACCGGTTCGTTTAAACAAAGGAAACGCCATGAAATACCAGACCGATGATTTACGCATTGTCGGCGTGCATGAATTGACACCACCCGTGGAACTGCACCGGGAATATCCCCTAACGGAGGTCGCGACCGAAACCGTTTATGCAACACGGCAAGAAATCCATCAGGTTTTGCATGGTCACGATGATCGTTTGCTGGTAATTACAGGGCCCTGCTCGATTCATGATGTAGATGCGGCGCTCGAATACGCAGCGCGCTTGAAACACCAGCGTGAGAAATTCAAGCAGCAATTACTGATCGTAATGCGCGTTTACTTTGAAAAACCGCGCACCACCATCGGGTGGAAAGGGTTGATCAATGATCCAGATTTGGACAACAGCTTTCATATCAATAAAGGGTTGCGCATGGCGCGGCACTTATTACTCGGTTTGAACCGCATGGGAATTCCATCTGCCACCGAATACCTGGATTTGATCAGTCCGCAGTATTTATCGGATTTGATTGCCTGGGCAGCGATTGGTGCGCGCACGACTGAGAGCCAAGGACATCGTGAGCTGGCTTCCGGAGTTTCCTGTCCGATCGGATTCAAGAATGGTACCTATGGCAATTTGAATATCGCTATCGATGCGATTGCAGCCGCATCGCGTCCGCACCATTTTTTGTCGGTGACCAAAGAAGGCACCACAGCCATTTTCGCGACCAAGGGCAACGAGGATTGCCACATCATTTTACGAGGCGGTCGTAAGCCGAATTATGATGCTGAGAGTGTGGCTTCCGCCGTCGAAGAGTTGCAGAAAGCAAAGTTACCGGCGCGTTTGATGGTCGATTTTAGCCATGCCAATAGTCACAAAGATTATCGGCGCCAAGTGGAAGTCGCCGAGAGCGTTTCCCAGCAAATTGCCGAAGGTTCCCACGCGATTTTTGGTGCCATGATCGAAAGTCATTTGGTCGAAGGAAACCAGAAAACAGGGGGTAAACCGCGCGAGCAATTGGTGTATGGCCAGAGTATTACCGATGCGTGCATCAATTTTGAAACTACCGAGCAAGTATTGCAACAGTTAGCGCACGCAGTGGATAAACGCCGCAACCACTGATTTATTGTTTAAGGGCGAGCCCGGCGTGTAATGAAGCGCGATAAGCGCTCATTGCAGGGAGGATTGCCAATAGCAATGCACCAACGATTATGATACCGAGCACCATGAGTGCAGTAGGGTTGAGTGTGAATGGTGTGATGAATAAACCGTAATTTTCAGCCAGAATTGTTTGCGCGAATTGCGTGGTAACCCCTAAGGCAATGAGGGCAAGCGTTATACCGCTGAGCGTGATCAACAGCGCTTCCAGTTCGATCATCCAAAACACGAACGCAGGTCTTGCGCCAATAGCGCGTAGCACAGCAATTTCGCGTTGTCGTTCTCGGATCGATGATAGTAATAGCGTACTCAAACCTAGCAATGATGAAAGTAGTACCAGCGCAGCAATAAGTTGCAGGGTATTTTCCATGGCGCGGGTGATTTGCCATAATTCGGTGAGTGTGATGCCTGGCAAGATGGCCATGAGCGGTTCTTTGCGATAATCGTTGATCTGTCGTTGCACTTGAAACGTGGCCATTTTGGTTTGGAGGCCTACGAAAATGGCGGTGATTGTTTTAGGGGTGAGCGATCGAGCATCGATATCGGTATTCAATAAGCTTTGACTGGGGAGCTTAACGCCATCGCGCCAATTTAAATGGATCGCTTCCATGCCTTCCAGATTGATATATAAGGCGTGATCGATGGGTGTGCCCGTCGGGTTCAGAATGCCGACGATATTAAAAGCGCGTTCATCGTGCAGACTGAACTGGGTTTGCCCGATGCCATGCGCTAAATAAATCGAATCATCGAGGCGATAACCGAGTTTTTTTGCAACCTGTGTACCCAAAACTACATCGAATCGGTGAGTAAGCGTATGACCTGCAGCAAATGTCAGCAGTTGTTGCTCGCCATAGCGATAGTGGGTAAAGAAATCGCCCGTAGTGCCTACCACGCGATAGCCGCGATGAGAATCACCCAAAGAAATGGGAATGGCCCAGGCAAGCTTTTGATCTGCAAGCAGCGCTTGATAGCTGGCCCAGGAAATATTGTTGGTGGCATGGCCAATATGGAACACCGAATAAAGCAATAGATTGAGTTGGCCGGTGCGGGCGCCTACGATTAAATCGACACCGGAGACGGTATTACTAAAGCTTTCTCTGGCTTCAGAACGGATATGTTCAATACCGAGCAGTACAAACGTGCTGATGGTGACGGACAGTATCGTCAATAATACTGAAAATTTACGATAAAGCAGGCTATACCCCGCAACTTTAAGAAACATGCTGAGTTTCTCCGTTGCGATTGAGCTCTGTTAAATTAATGTGATGCTGAAAACGAGGCGCAAGCGTGCTATCGTGGCTGGCAAAGATTAATGTGGTTTGTTGTTCGCGACTGAGCATGAGTAACGTTTCAATGAAGCGATCGCGGTTAGCTTGATCGAGTGCTGAGGTTGGCTCATCGGCGATCAAGATTTTAGGCTGATTGATCAATGCGCGTGCAATGGCAACACGTTGTTGCTGACCTACGCTGAGTTGCTCCGCTTTTTGTGCAAATAATGATTTATCGAGATTCAAAGCAGCAAATAAGCGCTCCGCTTGGGGTGTGACCTGAGTAAGACTTTTATTGGCAAAATAAGCGGCTAAGCGCACGTTATCGATTACGCTCAGGTAGTGAATCAGATTGAATTGTTGAAAGACCACACCAATATGCTGAGCGCGGAAGCGATCACGTTTGGCTGGTGATAATCGCGCTAGGTCTTGACCGAGCACTTCGATTTTACCGTGTGTTGCGATTAATATGCCGGCGATGAGATTGAGCAACGTCGATTTTCCTGAACCGGAAGCGCCTTGGATGAATAGGTGATCACCTTGGGCAATCGACCAAAACGGGATATCAAGCGCATAGACTGCCGATTTTCCGGGGTATTGGAATTGTAGATTGCGAAGAATGACAGCTTGGGCTGGTGCGAGCACAGTCGATTCCTTAACAGAGATTGCGGCGAGTTTAATTCATCGTTTAGCGAGGATGATATACTGGACAATCCCTATCCAAAAAGTTTTTTATGATTTTAGGCATGTTTAGTCGAAATATTGCGATTTTATTGCTTGCTGTTGCCTTGTTGTTAGTGGCTTGCGGGAAAAAGTCCAGTGATGAACTGAATACATCGGCTTCCACACCACGCGCCACGCAGCAAGCCTTAGACCCATCGTTCAAAACCATTGAGTGGATCGATTTGATGCCGCAGGATGATCTCGATGCATTACTAAACCCGCCCGATTATTTGGATGAGATCGAGGATGGTTCGGAAGAAGATCAACTCAGCAATCAGTTTCAAATTGCGATTGCACAGGCTAGCGACGATCGCTATCAGAAAGCATTGGTATCGACGCGCATTAAGCCCGAATTCGATAATCAAAAGATTCGTTTGCCGGGTTTTATTGTGCCATTGGAATTTGGCAAGAATCAAACAATAACGCGGTTCTTTTTAGTTCCTTATTTTGGTGCGTGTATCCATTTACCGCCCCCGCCTCCAAATCAAATCGTTTATGGTGTTTTCGATAAAGGCTTGAAAGTTGATGTGTTGCATGAGCCATTCTGGATTAACGGGGTGTTACACACCACGTTGATGGAAAACGATATTGCTAAAGCGGCTTATACGATGACTGTCGCGGAGATTGTGCCTTATGTCGATGAGGGTGACGCTTACTAATTGAATGAGAGTGTCGCACGGTCTGTTGTCAATTGTGTTGATCCTTGTTGATTTTGCACAATCCACTGTACTTTGATGCGCTCAATACCCGGAAATTTCACTATTAGTGCTGTATAAATGGTAGTGAGTTTTGTGTTGGCTTGGCAGTTGAATACATAACTTGCATGAAAATCAGGGTGTTCACCTCCCGAATGAAAGTGTTCAGCACTGGGCGCACCATCGATATAAGGCGCGCTTGCGGTTGCTGTTTCCAATTGGCAGTTGAATGGTGTAATTTGAAATAACTGATCGCCTTCGACCAGGATTTGCTTAGTATGCGTCAATATGTTTTGTTGCTGCTCACTTTTCGGGGGATGTTCAAAGTCGATGAGATTGATAGCCGGAGAAATGAATTCAATGAATAATTTGCCATGCTCATGAACGATATAAAGTTCAGCTTCTCCATGCACATGTGCACCATGCGCATGATGTGTATCTGCATTCAGATTAGCGCTCGAAAATAGCCAGCCGAGTAAACCTAACAAAAGTTGCGGGACAGAAACTCGATTTATTTTCATCGTGGCGGTTATTGATTAGCATTAGCTTAATGATATGATAATTTGAGCCTGAATTCAGGTGTTTGCTCAAAATTTTACCGTGGTCGATAAAATTTTTAAGAATTTGCTAGGTAACACTTGACCATGTTCAAATGGCTTGATATAAGGGGGTTTGCAGAATCTTCTGTTAATGATTTACTACTAATAACCCAATAACCGAAAAGGGGATTTAAATGAATAAATCTGATCTTATTGATGCGATTGCAAAGTCTGCCAGTATTTCAAAAGCTTCTGCAGGTGAAGCACTTAACGGTGCATTGGCTGCCATTAAAGCAGCATTAAAGAGAAATGAAAGTGTAACATTAGTTGGTTTTGGAACATTTAAAGTAGGAAAAAGAGCTGCGCGAACTGGTCGCAATCCCCGTACCGGTGCCGAGATAAAAATTAAAGCAGCAAAAGTACCAAAATTCGCCCCTGGTAAAGCGCTTAAAGATGCAGTAAACTAGCAGCCTTATTGATTAAGAAAAAAGGGTGCTTAGCTCAGCTGGTAGAGCGTCGCCCTTACAAGGCGAATGTCGGCGGTTCGATCCCGTCAGCACCCACCATTAAAGGTGGCTTGCCAAATTATAAGATTTTAAGCTGGAGTGGTAGTTCAGTTGGTTAGAATACCGGCCTGTCACGCCGGGGGTCGCGGGTTCGAGTCCCGTCCACTCCGCCATTTTTCGATCGACTTCTTTGAAGCGATAAGTGATAACGCTCTGATTTACTTCCATTACTTCTTGATTAGGTTCTAGTCATGTTTGATTTTGTCCATCGAAAAAAAACGATCGTTCAGATTATCCTTTTTTTAGTCATGCTGCCCTTTTTGTTTTGGGGGATACAGTCGTATCGCAACGAAAGCCAAATGAGCGCGGTTGCCACGGTTGAAGGCGAAGAAATTCCCCGTTGGGAATTCGATCAAGCAATGCGCAATCAGCATGATCGCCTACGCGATATGCTGAAGGACAATTTCAATAGCGCAATGCTGGATAATCCGGAGATGCGTTTGGCAGTATTGGAAGGTTTGATTCAACAAAAAATAATGCATCGTGAGGCTGAAAATATTGGACTTACGGTTCTAGATTCTCGGCTGGCAAGTGAAATTCAATCAATTTCCGCTTTTCATGATGAGAATGGGAAATTTTCTTATCAACGCTATGAAGAACTGTTACGCCGCCAGCAGGTAACACCTGTCATCTTCGAAGGTAGAGTGGGTGCTGAAATTTTGCAACAGCAGCTTCTGGAACCGCTTTCTAGCAGCGCGATGATTGCTGATACGATGGCGCAAACGGTGATCCGATTGAGTGAAGTTAAACGTGAAATTAATCAAGTTGAAATTGCACCTGATCAATATTTATCCGAAGTGAATCCGGATGAGAGTGCCATAAAAACCTATTACGACCAACATCAAGCTGAGTTTTTATTACCGGAGCGGGTGCGTATTGAATATTTAGTCCTATCGCTCAATAATTTGGCGCAGCAAGAAACCGTAAGCTCAGAAGAAGTTAGAAATTATTACGAAGATCACCAAAGTGATTATAGTCAGCCTGAAGAACGGTCAGCAAGCCATATCTTGATTGCGGTAAGTGATTCAACGTCAGATGAAGCGCATACAGAAGCTAAACGTAAAGCAGAAGATATTCTGGCGCAAGTAACGCAAGACCCTGAAAAATTTGCTGAGCTCGCCAAGGAATTTTCCGATGATAGCGGCTCTGCAAAATCGGGGGGTGAATTGGGTTTTCTAGGGAAGGGTGTGTTGGTAAAAGAATTTGAAGAGGCACTTTTTCAAATGGAACCGAATGAAATTCGTGGGCTTGTCGAAACTCCTTTTGGTTTTCATATCATCAAGCTTTCAGAAATAAAATCGGCTAAAGTGGCGCCAGTTGAAGAAGTAGAAGATAGCATCGAAGAAACACTGAAGCGTCAAAAAGTTACCAGCCGGTTTGGTGAGATTGCCGAAGAATTTTCCAATATCGTTTATGAACAAAGCGATAGCTTATTGCCTGCGGCAGATCGTTTTAATTTGGCAGTTAAGCAACCGGATGGCTGGATCAATAAAAGATCGAGAGAGCCGGTAGAAATTGCTAATGAAAAATTTATGCAAGTGCTTTTTTCTGAAGATGCGATTAAAGAAGGGCGGAATACTGATGCCATCGAAGTAATGCCTGATACCTTTGTTTCTGCCAGGGTGTTGGAGCATAAGCCGGCAACTGCCCAATCATTGGAAGTGGTTAGAGATCAAATCGTCGAGAAGCTCAAGCTTCAGCTAGCAGCCGAAAAAACTGAAGAAAAGGGTAATGACAAACTAGCTCGGCTCATTGCGGGTGAAGCAGAAATCGTTGATTGGGGTGATACGCCAAAAACTGTTTCATATATGCAATCGCAAGGATTAGATATCGGAACATTGCGTGCGATATTTCAAGCCGATGTGACTCGGCTGCCAACTTACGTTGGTGTTACCAGCCCGCAAGGTAAATATAATTTAGTCCGCATTAACCAAGTGATTGAACCTGATGCTGCGGATAAAGAAAAATTAAAGTCTTTTGGCGGCCAACTCAAGCAAATGATATTGCAGGAAGAGTTGGCGGCGTACCAAGCTAGCCTGAGACAACGTTATTCAGTGAAGATACAACCTGAAAGCTATTGATCCAGGTCAAACGCAACAGTATTAAATCCTGCGTCGACGTAGGTGATCTCCCCCGTAATGCCACTCGCGAGATCACTGCATAAAAAGGCAGCAACATTGCCCACTTCTTCTGTCGTTACGTTTTTACGAAGCGGCGCAACTTTTTCCGCATAACCAAGCAACTTTCCGAAATTTCCAATACCTGAGGCGGCCAGTGTTTTGATCGGACCTGCCGATATAGCATTGACGCGGATGCCTTTCTTACCTAGGCTCGAAGCCATAAAGCGTACATTTGCTTCTAAGCTGGCTTTGGCAAGTCCCATCACGTTATAACTTGGCATGACTCTCACGGCGCCCAAATAGGTCAAGGTGAGTAGTGCTGCATTTCTGCCTTCCATCAGTTTTAATCCTGCTTTGGCAAGTGCAGCAAAACTATATGAGCTGACGTCATGCGCAATATGAAATGCCTCACGATTGACGCTTTCTAGATAATCACCGGTTAATGCTTCTCGAGGTGCAAAGGCGATCGAGTGCACGATGCCATCAAGACCATCCCAGTGTTTACCTAGATCTTCAAAGCATTGTGTGATTTGTTGATCATCTTGCACATCACAGGGGAATAACAGTGAGCTATTAAATTCGTTAGCAAGCTTCGCAACACGGTCGCGCAGATCTGTGCCTTGATAGGTAAAAGCAAACTCAGCGCCTTCTCGTTTCATTGCTTTGGCAATACCATAGGCAATGGAACGATTACTGAGCAATCCCGTAATTAGTATTCGTTTATTCGCTAGAAACCCCATTCTCATACCTTTGTAATTGATAATCGAATCATTATAGCGTAACGCGCTGGTTTGCGAGTAGAGTCCTCCGTGAAATCGTTGTGGCGCTAGGCGCTAAATTCAACACCGTTTTGGAGTAACCCAACGAGGTTGATGTTGGTTTCATTGATCGTCGCATTGGCAGCAAGAATTAGTAATTCTGCTTGAGTTAATGTGCCGCCACCGCCTTTAAGCATGCCGACATAGAGATCGCGCTCTGTAGCAGACGGTGATTCTCCTACTACATTTTGATAAACATGGTTAACAAAGGCTTCATTGCTGACTGAGCCGGCCATAGACTGAAAAAGTGCGGAATTGACAACCAATTCACTGACGCTGAGTAATGATTGGCCGCTATCAAATAATTGCAAGCCAACGGCAACATACTCAGGAATAATATTATTAGCATCAAAAGCAGCTCCAATGATGCGCACGGTGTTGCCGGCCGATTGGCCTTGTGCAAGATCAAAGGCGAGGTTTTTATTTTGAAAATCAAGGCGTTCAGTATTGATAAGCGTATCGTTCCCTTCGAGCCCTGAGACGTTGATGCCGTCTTCTGTTGAATTAATGGTATATGCACTGCTGTTATCACTATAGATGGCGGTATCGATCCCTGTTCCGCCATTGAGCAGATCATTACCGAGTAGCCCGCTTAAGTGATCATTGCCATCGCCCGCTTCGATCGTATTGTCTGCATCGGTTCCGACAAGTTGATCGGGCCCATTTGTTCCAAGAATAGTATTACTGGGAACGGTACCTGTTACCCCTGCAAAATTTCTTGGCGTGTTGACTTGAATGTTTCCATTGCGGTCAATGGATTGAACCTCGTTAATGGGTAAGTTAGTGTAGGTGACTGCATCAACCCCTGCAAAATTGATAGTGGCGCTACCGCTTGTAAAAAGAAATTCGTCAGGTACGATGTAATCCGGTGCAATGAAGTTTAAATTTGCAAAGCCTTGTGTGGCAATGAGCGCCGATTTATTCGCCGTATTGGGGTTGGGTAAATTAGTGGTAAATCGAAACGAATGGACCGCATTGCCCTGTATTACATCGATAGATTGGCCTTGCCAAAATGATTCGCCATTAATATCACCAATAGTGAGTTCAATAAATTGAATTGACCCCGTGCTATTCGAATACAATTCATTGATACGAAACAAATGAAATGACATATTACCTCCTAACTAGGAGTCAAGTCTTGCATTAATACAAGAATTACTTCTCCGAATTTTTAACGATACGGCTAACTGTAGCATAATGTACACCAAATTCATCCGCAATTGCCTTCATAGTAAAATTTCCTGTTTGATAGGCTGCTGTAATCGCTGTATTTCTTTCTTTAAACGCTGAATAGTATGAAAGCGGCTTAGCTTTAGCGATTCTTTGAGTACGTGGAATTTCACTGATATTTTTATCAAGTTGAACATGTTGCTGCATTTTCTTTATAAATTCTTCCTTGCCAAGATAAATCTGTCCTTGCAAATCATTCCATATGCTTGGTAGCCCAATGCCCTCACGAACAAAATCGATATAGGCGGCAATTGCTTGCTTTCGCTGCTTGCTAAATTGGCTTAGCACCGAATGGCACTAAGTTAAGCCTTTTTAGCAAGGGAATAAGCTGAAAAATGGTGAGTGAAATGGCATAATTCGCTATGCAAAATACAACGCCTTTATTTCCTGGTTTTCACCTCCAAACACTCCGTA